>ENA-ORXT01001222-ORXT01001222.1-marine-metagenome-genome-assembly--contig:-NODE-1222-length-35540-cov-172.898570_pt1 | contig 35540 bp, 27 predicted proteins | sample MGYA00237868_ERZ511482 | MGnify/ENA metagenome assembly ERZ511482 | reverse complement strand
AATTTTACAGATGCTGATGAAGACGATGTAACTTATAGATGGGAAGTAGACCTGAATAATGGTATTCCACCTATGATCATCACAGATGAATGGGAACCGCGTGTCACATTTCCTGGAGAGGGGGCATATGTGATCATGCTTACCATCAATCCCGGAGAAGCCTGTGAGACCTTCTGCTCACAGAATATTGTCATTTCCGAAAGCTTTGATGTAGACTTTGATGTAACTGATCAGGCAGTATGTGAAGATCGACCGATTATCATAACTAATACTTCGATTGGCTCTAATGCTTTCGATTTTAATTGGGACTTTGGAGATGGGGACACCTCTGCTGTCAGAGATCCGATGGAAGTGAATTATACAGCAGCAGGTGAATATGATATTATGTTGACGATGACTCGTGATGTTTGTAGAGATTCTTTGACTAAATCCGTTAGGTATTTTCCGCTGCCTGATGATATCGAAGCTGTTCCTGATAAAGATGGTGGCTGTGATTCAACACTTATCATGTTTGATAATTTATCATTGATGGATCCGCACCCTTTTGAATTGACTTGGGACTTTGACGATGGAGGGACTTCTTCTGAAACTTCTCCAAGCCATTTATACACAGATCCGGGGACTTATATCGTCAGTGTCAATGTCAAAGCCACCGACGATTGTCAGGAAGATTATATGCTCGATGGTGATATTATAATTTTGGATGGACCTGATGCCAGATTTACAGCAGATCCTAATCCAGTCACCAACCCTCGTGATCAAGTGACGCTCACTAATTTATCAGATGTAGACAGCAATACATCATTCGAATGGGACTTTGGAGATGAAAGTCCGACCAGTATGCAGGCTAATGAATCCCATGTCTACGATGCTGTCGGTCTATTTGATATATCTTTAATCGCGACTTCTGCCATTAATAATTGTATTGATACAGCTGTGGTCACTGTGATCGTCAGCGCATCGGGAGATCCGATTTTCCCTAATGCATTTAAGCCCTTCGATGGTAATAATGATATATTCAAGCCATACAGCGAGTTTAATAGCTTTATATCTTACGACCTGACCGTGTGGGACCGCTGGGGTCAGCGGATCTTTCAGTCGTCAGAACTTGATATAGGCTGGGATGGAACTAAGAATAATGCTGGATCTTCACTGCCCGGTGGTGTATATATATGGAAGGTAAGCTATGAAGTGAGTGTAGGATTAGATGTAGAAAGCCGTGAGCAGGCAGGCACAGTTTTGATGATTCGATAACATTTTCCATTTTACTTGTTTTATTATCTTTTATAATATTATCTTTGCAGCCATTTTAGAATATAACCATAGTAACCATGGATGCCATCAAATTTGTACAAGAGCAATTATCTCAGAAAACTGAGCTGCCATCATTTAGATCAGGAGATAATATCTCAGTGAGCTATAAGATCGTAGAGGGAGCCAAAGAAAGAATTCAGGTCTTCAGAGGTGACGTCATCCAAGTGAAAGGTACGGGAGCAACTAAAACATTCACAGTCAGAAAAATATCTGGTAATGTGGGTGTAGAAAGAATTTTTCCACTTTCTTCTCCAGCTATTACAGAGATAAAAGTGAATAAAAAAGGTAAAGTCCGAAGAGCTAAGCTATACTACCTTAGAGAATTAGTAGGTAAAAAAGCTAAGATCAAAGAAAGAACTTTGAAATAATTCTCCTTTTTAAGTCTATTCACACGATCGCTATAGGTCGTCATTAGATATGCAAAAATTGCACATCATAGATAAAACTAATTCTCCATTAGATACGTTCTTGACTTTGTGATGAATTCTGTTCAGCAATCTATATGTATTTTTTTAAGTGGTATAATTCTATTTTCAGTCTACTCGTGTAAGGAAGAAAATATGATTGAATCCAGTGATGTCCAAGGTCATTGGGAAGTTATAGCGGCTAAGCGCAATGGAAAACTGACATCTACCTTGAAAGATGCTTACTTCACCTTCAGCCCTCAGCAAGTCCTCTCCACCAATATATATGGTGAACCACAAGATTTTAATTTTGAGCTTAACGATAATAATATCACGCAGTTTGGCGACAAAGAGAATCAATACAGAATCATCTCATTACAGAATGACACCATGCACTTAGGCTCTAAGATGCACAATTATTCATTTGACTTTCTCGCTGTTAAGTCGGATTCTATCCTGTAAAGCGCCGCTTCTGATGGGTACATAGCAACAGAAGTTGATTAAATCTTATAAATTCATATTATATCGTGGATTATTAAGAAAAAGAATCTATTTTTGCGCCGCTTAAGCCTTGCGATCAATGATTGATGTAACAGGGTATGGTTAAACCAAATAAATATTTAGCAGAATGTCAGTAAAAATAAGACTTGCCAGAAGAGGGCGAAGAAAAGCTCCGTTTTACCACATTATAGTGGCCGATGCCAGATCTCCAAGAGATGGTAAATTCATCGAGAATATCGGTAAATATAATCCTCTAACTTCTCCAGCTACCATAGAGCTCGATAGAGACAAAGCTTTCGAATGGTTAATGAAAGGTGCACAGCCTTCGGATACAGCGAGAGCCATCCTCAGATTCAAAGGTGTACTTTACAGAAAACATCTTGCAAGGGGTGTCGCTAAAGGAGCATTAGAACAGGATAAAGCAGATCAGATGTACCAAGATTGGATCGAAGCTAAAGAATCTAAGATCTCTCAGCGTATTGAAGAAGGTAAAATAAAGAGAGCTGAATTTTTATCAGCAGTGTCTGGTTCACCTAAAGCAATAGCAGCTATAGAGCAAGATAGTGCGGATGAGGCAGCTGAGCAGTTTCAGAATGTAGATGTAACTGATGATGCACCGGCAGTCGAAGCAGCGGCAGCATTTCAGAATGCAGATGTGTCCGAAGATGCAGCTCCAGTAGCAGAAGCGGCAGCACCTGTAGTGGAAGCAGCAGCACCTAAAGCAGAAGCAGCGGCACCTAAAGTCGAAGCAGCAGCACCTGAAGTCGAAGCAGCGGCACCTAAAGTCGAAGCAGCAGCACCTGAAGTCGAAGCAGTGGCTCCAGTAGTCGAAGCAGCAGCACCTGTAGTGGAAGAAACCAAAGTAGAAACTAAAGAAACAGCAGCGCCTGTAGCACCAGCTCCAGCAGCAGCCGAAGAAGAATAGTAGCTTACTGTTCATTAAGGTTTATATACTTAGATCAGACGTTTTTACGTTCGACTTTTTTAAATACTCTTTAATCTAACATCATGGAAGAATTGCAGAAGGTATACATCGATCGATTAGATCAGATTAAGACTAAGATTCAAGAATCAGAGATACTTACCAGATACTTAGACGAAGAAGATGATGAGATATTTAAAGAGTTGCAATTAGAGTTTGAGCCTCAGATAGACGCCGTCCATTTAGATGTAGCCAAGTCTCATCCACTACAGTTAGAATTATTCGAAGAGAAATTACTACATACAGATTTTGAAGGTCTTTATTTACCGAGAGTATTAGGGTATGCAGTCGTCAGAGGACAGGTCAATGATAATTTTAAATACATCATGCCTCAGGATCATTTCAGAAAGATCCTTGAAGCCATATGTAACTCAGCCAATTTTGATAGTATCAGAACTCGAATCGGGCAGACGATTCAAGTTGGATTTGCTCTAAGTAGTGATATATGGATTACTAATCTATTAGCTACAATCAATAATAAGAAAGTAGTAGCTTTTCTGGAATCTCTCAGATCTGATAAATTTAGAGACATCAGAGATCGCAATACGGCTTATGTCAGATACTTAAAGCAGTTTCAAAATTATAATTATCTATCAGCGGACTTTCCAAATACCGTCGGAGAACTGAAAATATTAAGTAAGGGCCTAAAGAATTTCTTTGTCTATCGATCAAAGCAGAAAGAGAATAACGAAAGCTTATACCCTTACATTAAAGAATTACTGACTAATGATTCTTTTGCTAAGGAGACTGAATTTTTTGAGTTGGTCATGGTGATTCTGATGTATATGACTGCTGATCAGTCAGTGAATGCCAATGCTAAAAATAGGTTTGAAGAATTCAGGAGTGCACCTGATGGTCAGGATAAGTTTTTCCACTACCTGAACAAGTTTCAGACTGACCCATCAATGCTATACACAGGGGAAGAGGAGGCTGCAATCAGTAGCGTCATAGACCTCAATAAAAATGATGAGATATCTAAGTACTTTAATCTGACTAAAGAAATTCACTCCAAAGGATATGTGAATGACGAAGTAATCGAAAAAGTAAAAGCATACTACGATCAGCATGAGGGTTTGTCCATGCAGAACAAGTGTATTAGAAATATTATCAAGAACTACATCAGCACCTTCATTGGGAACTTACAAGAGTCCGAGTATGAAGGTTTTTTCGACATCTACAAGACTATCATAAGCTACATGAATGTCTTCTCTAACGAGAAGTTTAATCAAGATATAAAAACTGTCAGCTTAGCTTACGTCAAGAAGCTAATAAAGCATTACCCAGATAAGAGAGGTAAGGATTATCAGGATGTTAAAAAATTCGTCAAAACGACATTCCTTGACCTTGGATTTTTAAAGGAGAAAGAGATCGTAGAATTCTTTAAGACACGCCGAAAGAAAAAGACAGCATAGTCTCAATTTTTATTAGTTAAGCTTTAGTTTTGATTTGGCATTGTATTCTCACAATACATATAAACTGCTATGTAAGCTATGACTAAACATAAATCTTCCAAAAAGAATAGAAAAAGCATAAGCTTAAAAGCCGCAAAGACACCTACAGGAGATCTCCCAATGAGTAAAATCCCTTCATGGGCCTACATTGGTATTGTTCTATTGATCACAGTCTTATGTTATATACCGATCAAGGATGCTGATTTTGTGAATTGGGATGATCAAGACTATGTGACAGAGAATCCATACATCCAAGAAGTGAGCGGAGATAACATAACGACTATATTTCTTTCAGGGATACACCCTGATTATCCCGACGGTATAGCCTCTAACTATCATCCATTTACATTTATAACCTTGATGGCTAATTTTGCTATGACAGGCATGGATGCTTCTAGCTATCACTGGACGAATTTGCTTTTTCATCTCCTCAATACATTTTTGCTGTGGCAGTTTTTTAGATTGCTCTTTGGTAAGCAGCATGTATTATTAGCCTCCATTGGTGCATTGATCTTTGCGATTCATCCCATGCATGTGGAGTCAGTGGCTTGGATATCGGAGCGTAAGGATGTTCTTTTTACCATGTTTTATCTATTGGGACTTAATCATTATATCAAACATAAGCAGGGTAGTCGGAAGTCGTTGATACCAGTCTATTTATATTTTATAGCGTCCTTATTGTCTAAGCCCTCAGCCGTCATTTTTCCAGTTATACTGGTCCTGATTGACTATCTCTTAGACGATTCCTTTGATGTCATCAAGCAGCTGAAGAAAGCGCCATTCTTTATTCTATCTGTGATTTTTGGCCTCATTACCATATCTATCCAGACAGAAGCTGTCGGTGATTTATCTAAGTATACTTTCATTCAGAAGATCATGTTTGGCTCGTATGGATCTGTGTATTACATTCTGAATTTCTTACTGCCCATAGAGCTTGCGACGTTCCATCCGTATCCTAAAGCGGAAGGCATTCCTTGGTTTATCAGTTTTGCACCACTGGCATTTATAGCTTTGTTAGCAACTATCTTTTTTACCCGGAAGTATAAGTGGATCTTATTCGGAATCGGCTTTTACTTTGCTAATATTATATTGACGCTTCAGTTTATTCAAGTCGGACCTTCGCTGGTCTCTGACAGATATACATATGTGTCTTATGTTGGATTAATTGTTATTCTTCTTTATGCCATTCACACTTATGTATTAAAGAAGGGTGCTAAGTTTTCATCTTTGAAACTTCCAGTGCTTTGTGGTATCGGACTGTGGATAGCCTACCTCTCAGTGAAGTCTTATCAGCAGACGAAAACATGGAAGGATGGACAAGTATTATGGACGACAGTACTCAAGAAATTTCCAGGCTCTACCTTTGCACTCAGAGGAAGAGGGAGTTATCATATGAGGAAGCAAGAATTCGAGCAAGCACTGATCGACTTTGAGGCAGCGGACAAAATTAGTGATGATCACTACGACACTAAACTAAAAATAGGACTGATTCACCGAAACTTAAAGTCATATGATAAGGCCTTAAATTATCTGAATGCTGCACTGGCACTTGACCCAGAGGATCCAGATGCTTATAACAATCGAGGAAATGTATACTTTAATCTAAAACAATATGATAAAGCTCTGAAAGATTATAAAATGAGTCTTGAAAAAGATCCAGAATATATAGAAGGTCATGCTAATATGGGGGCATATCATTTTACAATGAAAGATTATCTTAAGTCAGCAGAGAGTTATACACAGGCGATCAAGTATGGTCCTGGTAAGGCGAGCAGCTATTTGAATCGATCAGTGACCTATCTATACTCCAAGCAATATGAAGAGACTCTCGTAGATGTAGATCGATACTTGCGTATGAAACCAGAAGATCCTAATGCACACTATTATGGTGCCTTAGCATTAGAGAATCTGAAGAGATATCCAGAAGCAAAATCATATGTAGATCAAGCTCTTAGGTATAAGCCGAGTGACAAAAACTATAATGATACCCAAAAGAGAATCTTGAATAAGATGAACAATAATTAAAGCTGATATGATCAGAGACTTTGTCCAAGGATTCACTGCATACTTTTCTGCGATAGGGGATATCGGCAAGTATAAGCTCTGGAAGTATGTTATTATGAGTGGATTGGTCAGCCTAAGCATTGGCACTCTCATCGTCAAGGGATGCCTGTCACTATCTTATCGACTTGCTGACTGGTTAGTTGGGTTTTATAAATGGGATTTTGGGAAGTCGATCATTGATACAGCATCTGACTATATCGTTGCTGCATTATTGATATCTATTGCACTTCTGCTGTTTAAATATGTTGTGATGGTGGTGGTCTCACCATTTATGAGTCTCATCTCAGAAGCGATAGAGTCCAAGGATAATCAAGAATACGCCAAGCAAGGCTTTACACTTTCAGGCGCGATATCAGATATAATTCGGGGCTTGCGCATCGCCACAAGAAATCTTTCGAGAGAACTATTTTTCACGCTTGTTATAATCATCATAGGTCTATTTCCACTAACCACCATAGTAGCACCAGTCCTGTTGTTTTCAGTGCAAGCTTATTATGCGGGTTTTGGGAATATGGACTATCTATTGGAGCGACATTATCGCGTCGCTGGCTCTGCGAGATTTGTAAGGGATAATCGGTGGCTGGCCATAGGGAATGGTGTAGCTTTTTTATTGTTATTAATGATTCCTGTCGTTGGGATGTTTATGGCTCCTACACTTGGGACTATAGCTGCGACTAAGACGGGGATGAGAAGATTGAGTTAATTGATTTATTAACAATTTAAATTAGGTTATTTACTCCAATGAAATGAACGAATTGCTCGTTTGTATACAAAATGATGATTATGAAATTTTTAGGATTACTTGCCTTATTTATTTTGATAGGTATAACTTCTTGTAGCTCGGATAGTGAGCTGACTCAAGAGGAAGAAGCTCAGGCCTTAAAAGAAACACTTTCAGAAATTCAGGCCACTGCGATAAGCGAGCCATGTACAGATTCTACAGAGGTTTCATTTACGGCTATTGGAAGTAAGGCTTGTGGAGGCCCGACTGGATATATCGCATACTCATTGAATATAGATGTAGATCAGTTTCTTGCTCAGGTGTCGGATTATAGTGAAAAACAAAGAGAATTTAATATGAAGTGGGGAGTGAACAGTGACTGTTCTGTGGAAACTCCTCCTGGTGAAGTGACTTGTGAGAATGGAGTTGCTAAGTTTGTGTTATAAGCATCTTCTATTTGTAATGGACAAATACTTTTTTGGATGTGCCTCATGTGTAAAAGGAAGAAAGCTAAATGGATGATAGAATACTATATCACCCAGTAAACTGATACCCCACACCTCTCACAGAATGAAAAAATTGAGGCTCTCTTGGATTTACTTCAAAGTACTTACGAAGTGACAGTACAAAGTTATCTATGGTTCTGGTAGAAGGGTAGACATCATAGCCCCAGACGACTTGAAGGATTTGTTGTCGAGAGAGGACTTCATTTTTCCGTTCGAGAAAAAGCTTGAGTAGTAGGGCTTCTCGTTTGGTGAGTTGGAATTCTCCTTGTACGCCTTTTGCAGCGTAGCTGATCAGATTGACATAGTTATCTCCAAAGTGGTATTCATTTACTATCTCGGTATTGACGGGCTGTGCTCTGCTGATGAGCTTGTCTACTCTGATGAGTAGTTCTTCAAGATTGAAGGGTTTCACCAGGTAATCATCTGCGCCATACTTAAGTCCAGTGATTCTATCGGAGGAAGTATCTTTAGCTGAAACGATGATGACTGGGATTTTTTTATTTTTGAGTCGGATGACTTCACAGACTTGTAAGCCGCTGATGTCTGGTAGCATGACATCCAGTATGATGAGATCAAAGTGCTGATTATCGAATAATTGCAAAGCTTCTTTTCCACTTTCTGTAGAGACGACTTCATAGTTCTCCAGCTCCAGATTGAGCGTGACGACATCTTTAATGTTTATTTCATCTTCTACCAATAGTATTCTCATGTCGAGATCAGCTTTTGGTGTTTGGGCAAAATGACGGTAAAGATCGCTCCTGTAGGATCATTATCAAGTATTCTTAAAATACCCTGATGTGCCTTGACGATGGTATTGACGATAAAGAGACCTAAGCCTGAACCTTCTGTTTTTCTAAATTCTTCGTTGCCTATCCTGTAGAACTTATTGATGACTTTAGTCTTTTCAGCAGCGCTGATACCTGGCCCATTATCTATACATGATAAGCTGAATTTCTCTCCTTCATCTTCTACTTTGAAGGCGATGACGTCATTTTGATTGCTATACTTTAGAGCATTCTCAATGAGATTATAGACCACTGACTTCATAGATTCTTGATCGATCTCTACTGAGAGTTCTGGAGGGCAGTCCAAAGAGATATTTCTGATCTCTTTATTCAGTGGAAAGTTATGGATGATGTAGGATAAAAAGTATTTGAGCTGGACGGTTTCAAAATTGTATACGTAGTCCTCTTCGATCTTAGCCGTCATCAGCAGTTTATTCACCATTGACTCTAATCGATTGGTGTCTTTCAGTGCATTTTGGCTGACCTTATTTCGCTGAGCTGATGTGAGCTGTGATTTATTGAGTAAAGTCTCTAAGACCATCTTAATAGAAGCCAAAGGGGACTTTAATTCATGGGTGACAGATACTAAAAAATTATTTTTCATCTCAGCTATGGCAAGTTCTTTCTGAGCTGCCCGATTGATGATCCATAGTCCTGTGATCAGTGATAGTGCAAATACAAGTCCCTCTCCAATAATCATGTATCGCTGTCGCTGATACTTACTGATGATTTGTGATCGATCGGTCGTGATGCCTTCAGCTGTCATATATTGCATCTGAAATTGATGGGCATCTTCATTCTTATTATACAGCAGAAGTGTCCACCATGCTAATGCCAGTAGCATGTAAGTCATGATGATATATGAGATCAGTCTGATGCGAGAGATATTCATTTTAGCTGTATAATGTATCTATACTTTCACACATGGCTTTGATGGTCCTCACTAATGATTCATCGCTATGCGCATTAGAAATAAATCCTACTTCATATCCTGAAGGCCCTAAGTAAATTCCTTTCTGGAGTAATTCTAAATGCAATACTTTGAATAAATCATTGACTTTCGGATTGATCTGATCTGAGGTCATCACTCGATGCTTTCCGAAGTTGATCCAGAAGATAGATCCAATATGCTGCATAGAAAAGTCATAGCCCTTTGCATGCGTATGATCAGTGATCTGGCTGACAAAGTCCGCTGTCTTCAGCTGTAAGTTCTCATAGAACCCTTCTGCTAAGCAGAGCTCCAATGAGGCTATCCCCGCAGCTATGGCAACAGGATTAGCCGAGAGAGTGCCTGCCTGATAGACTGGTCCCAAGGGAGCGACATGATTCATGATTTCAGCCTTACCGCCAAACGCACCCACTGGCATACCACCACCTAATATCTTACCGAAAGTGATTAAATCTGGCTCAACAGCGTAATATCCCGCAGCACCTTCAAATCCAACTCTGAATCCAGAGATCACTTCATCGAATATCAACAGGACCTCATACTCATCGCATAGCTTGCGCAGCCACACCAAGAAAGATTGATCTTGAAGTAGTAGTCCATTATTAGCTGGGATTGGCTCTATGATGATGCAAGCCAGCTCTTCGTGGTGTTCCGCTAATATTCTTTCGACACCAGCCAAATCATTGAGAGGCAATACTAAAGTCTCCTTTGCTAAAGCTTCTGGAATTCCTGCAGAAGTAGAGATGCCAAATGTGGCTAATCCAGATCCAGCTTTTACCATGAGACTGTCCACATGACCATGATAGCAGCCTTCGAATTTCAGTATTTTAGTTCTACCAGTATAGCCTCTTGCTAACCTAACGGCTGACATGACAGCCTCTGTACCTGAGCAGACGAATCTGACTTTCTCTAAATATCTGTGATTTTCTGTAATCAGCTTCCCGATCTTCACTCCGCTTCTCGTCGGCGTGCCAAAAGATAGACCATTCTGGATCGCATCTTGCACAGCCTCTCTGATGGCAGGATGATTATGACCATGGATCAGTGGTCCCCATGAGCAGCAATAGTCTATGAATTCATTACCATCTTCATCATAGATACGATCTTTGTCGCCTTTATGAATGAAGAGCGGTGAGCCTTCTACTGACTTGAATGCTCTCACAGGTGAATTCACACCACCAGGAAAATAATTTTTTGCTTCTTCAAAGAGTTTGTCTGATATCTGTCTTTTCAATGGCATAGTATTATAAGAATTGCTTAAGGATTATGTTTAAGTCGGTTATATATATTCTATAGTCAGCATATGATGATAAAATGTTAAAGTAGCTGACTGTCAATGCTTTACCTGTAAAGATCAATTATAATTTTTAAATAAGTTCATCTATTAACTAGTTTGTTTTTACTTACTTTGCCCTTCTAATGTCAAAGGTATGCAATTAGATATTTCAAAATGCATCGCCAACTTTCTTATTAAGAATGATGCAGTCTCCATTGGAGACATCGGATCCTTCTACCTGATATTAGACAATGATGTCTTCATTCACAATGATCACGGGATCCATCCGCCATATAAATCGATCAGATTTGACCAGCAGGCCTCTGATGATACCCAATTTGTCGTATTCTTAGCAAATCAGCTTCATGTCAGTATTGAGAAAGCTGATAGGCTACTTCAGACATATGTGAAGAATTTAAAATATAAATTAAAAGAAAAGGGAAGTGTTCAGATTTTTGGCATAGGGAAGCTATTTAAAAGAGATAGTAATCATCTGGAATTCAAGAACTTAGGGCAGAATTTTCACAAGGATTACGCCTTTCTTCCTTCACTAAATTTTAGTCCATTAGAGACTCCGATAGTGTTAAAATCTGAAAATGTTGAGCCAATTGATAAAATTGGTAGAGTTTCTGCAATAGATACTGCGAGTGCTCAGATTTCTGCATCGGCAGAAGCTGCTGAGCCGTCAAAATCAAGTACTATGGAAAATCAGCCTTATCAGCAAAATACTTATCGTTATGATGAACCTGAGAAGGGTTTTATTGCCACATTAGGTGCCCCATTTTGGATATTACTATTATTATTTCTACTCGTCGCTTTCGGCATATTTAGGAGTTGTGGCAGTATGACCCAAAGTCCAGTAGACGCAGCTAAAGAAGCTGTTTCTGAAACAGCCAGTACAGTTGGGGAGACAGTCAATGGTTTGATTGGTGATGAAACAAATGATTTTGGAAAGTATGGAGATATCTTAACACAAGAAATCGTAGACCAAGGATGTGTCATCATCGTAGGCTCATTCAAAAGACAAAGAAACGCTCTACGCATGAGAGAAAAAATCATGAACCGAGGCTATCAGCCTTATTCTGAATTTAATAACGGACTCAATCGCATCGGTATTCAGTTTGAATGTCTCGATCATGATTTAGTCGACTTCCTGCAAAAGATTCGAAAAGACATCGACCCTAAAGCTTGGTATCGGATACCAGGATTTGAAGTGGCGTATGAGTAGGAGTACGGATGGGTTAAAACCCATCTATAGTCCGATGGGTTTAGACCTATCGTTGTGGTAATGTCACTCCTTTGGAGTTTTATTCTTTCACCCTGTAAGGGTGTAACTTCTAAAACAATGGTTTTAACCCATTGGAGATCTATACTGTATCAGCCTTACTTCATCAATCCCAGACATAACGCTCATCGAACTCGATTTGATTTTTCCGAAGCAGGTGATGGTACTCATCTTTATAGCTTTGCTTTTCATGATGTGCACGTTGGTTGTGGATATATGATATCAGCTGAGTCGATCTTGATTGACTGACTGAAAATACACCGTATCCATCTTGCCAGTAAAAATCAAGATATGCTGGTCCTTGAGTCTTCATCCACATCGATGAATTTGTCTTGAGCTCTTTGACTAATGTTGATTGAGATAACGGTCTGTATAATAAGCAGAATCTATGTACGTGATTACGGTATCCACCGACGATGATGGTTTTACACTTTAGTTGATTGCAGATTTGTCCGATGTATCCGAAGAGTTTTGATTCGACATGATCGTGTATATAACGGACTCTATGCTTTGTACTAAAGACAATGTGGATCAGCGTGTTGGAGAGTGATTGAGGCAAAATCTTTAAATTTATGGGTACTTAAATATTTAGGTTTTTGGTCGATGGGTTGAGGCCTATCTTTGGTTCGACTCGATGGGTTGAAACCCATCGTTGTAGGAATGTCTCTCCTTTGGAGTTTTGATACGCTAACCCTGAAAGGGTGTAATTTCTACACCAATGGGTTTTAACCCATTGAGAAGCCCAAAGAGACCTATCAACTAACAACCTTTCTGTACAGATGATGTTAGGATGATTATCTTTGAAGCATCTTAATGGTATCTAAAAAGCTCGTCAAGCAAATAACTTTACTTTCTTTTCCCGTTCTGCTTAGTAATGTGCTACAGACACTTATCACTGTGGTAGATACGATCATGGTTGGTCAGTTGGGTCCACTGGAAATAGCTGCAATAGGTATTGGAAATACAATCCGGTTTCTATTATTCGTAACTGTGATGTCAGTCGCGGGTGGGGCGATGAGTCTTATCGCACAGGCTAAAGGTGGGCGTGATAAAAGGCGAATGAGTTTTGTGACAAGGCAGTCATTGATTTCTGGGTTATTTCTTTCATTTATGCTGGGTACGATAGGGTATGTATTTGCAGAGCCACTGGTTAGGTTCATGGAGAGTGGAGGTAATGAAAAAACCATTTTATTAGCCATTGACTATTTAGAGATCGTATTCATCAGCTCTCCATTCTTGTTAATTAATTTTATTCAGAATCGCCTCATGCAAGGGGCTGGTGATACGATGACTCCACTGAAGATTACATTTGCCCTTTTCATTTTGAATATCTGCTTGAATTATGTGTTGATCTATGGAGCTGGGTCAGTGGCTCCGATGGGAGTCGAAGGAGCGGCACTTGGTACAATGATCGCTCGCGCTGTGATGGCTGTATTTGGGATGTGGTTATTCTATTCGGGTCGTAATATCATTCATATATTAAAAGGTAGCTGGCGACCCCAATGGGTCATCATCAAAGATATACTGAATATAGGTGTCCCATCAGGTATTCAAGGATTCTTTAGACATGTGGCTAATGTGGTCGTTGTCAAGCTAGTGACTGCGACTCAGCTTGGTACTTTAGGAGCGGCGACTATCGCTATAGGTATTCAGGTAGAACAATTATTATTGCAACCAGTTATTGGGATCAATGTAGCGGGTACGTCTCTGATAGGACAGGCCTTAGGCAGGTGGCAGACGAAGGATGCATTTGTAAAGGGCAATGCGATGATCGTCCTTGGTGTCTTTGTGATGATCCTATTCTTGATCCCTGTTTTAGTATTTCCTGAATGGATCATCTCCATTTTTGATCCATCTGCTGATGCGATTATTGTCAATAGTACGCGCTCGTTTTTTTACATCACAATGTCTGTCTTACCACTCTATGCGATTGCCTTAGTCGCTACTGGTATGATGCGAGGTGCAGGCGATACGAAGCCTGCGATGATCAGCAGTATCCTTGGTCGTAATATTTTGACCATTAGCTTGTCTTGGTATTTGGCCTTTCCTATGGGTATGGACTTTAAGGGAATCTGGATTGGGATTGCAGTGGGTAAGCTATTTGACTTCGTCTATATGTCTATCGCTTGGTACAGGCGGCAGTGGTACTATGTAGCAATTAAAAGATCTGAAATCTACAGAGTCCATCTTAATCTACTATCTGATAAAGTCATGAAGGACTTTCTTAGAGAAGTCAGAGGCCCTCAGATGGCTCTCTCTGGGACTAAGGAATATGTGACTGATGCTGATGTCACTTATCGATCAGGGGAAGAGGAAGTGAGTTATGAGTTTACAGGGGATGGGTTTGGTAAGATGAACCATTAGACATAGGTAAGTTTCAATAATATATTAGTATTTACTACTTCTGCTATAGGACCTTAGCGATCATGATAATGAAAATAAAAAAGCTGAACGATATCGGCTTAATAAAAATGCCTAAAGTTGCGAGCAAATCCATTGAAACAATTAAAACGAATTGAAATTCAAGATCTCACAAAAAAAGAATTACTACTGACATTAAAATCTAGAACTGAATATTCTGGAAGATGCATTTCAGATCGAGCGTGCTATTAAAAATATGAGCATTAATTATATCATTACCAAAGATAAAAAGGGTTTTAAATATTCAACTATTGAAGTTTTAATCCTTATGAATCATTTGAACTTATGTTGAATGTTTAATTTCTTGCAGTGAATATTCTTGCGATTTGGTAAAATGAGTGCGGTTAATAAATCACCTTTTGTATCTTCTCAATGGAGACCTATACTTTTCTATTTAGAAAATATTTTATTCGCTGAGATGAACGGGCAATATTTAAAAGCCTGGTTACTTATTTAATAATCAATACTGACTGCTCCGATGATGAAGTCGCAATCCGTAATACATAAGACCCAGTAGGCAAATCAGATACATCCATTGTTTCAGTGATTAAGCCCGAGTGATGATCAGGTAATAGACTTTGGCTGACACGCTTTCCTAAGATATTCGATAAGGATATTTCTATATCGCTCTTTTGTGCGAGATAGAAGTTAATATTGATCTCATCGTGGATTGGATTAGGATAGACCTCTAATTCTTCGATAGATACATCTAAGTCATCTGTATTACTGAGCAGGCAGGCTGATGAGATAGTCTGGTCCATCCAGATGAGTCTTGATCTGATGAATTGTTTTAGATTATTGATCTCTGCGGGATAGCTGAATAGTATTCTGGGATTAGGCCATACATATTGATCGAGGATCGGCCATCGCTCAAAGTTACGTGCCGCAGCAGGTGCTAAGAAAGCGCTTTGCTGATCTATGTAAGCTAAAATAGAATCTTGATGAAGTGGACCTTCTCTCAGCTCTGTCCAGCGACATGATAACTGATTTATGAATTCATCCTTACTCATGAGTGCATTCCACCAAAATGGATTGCCTAAGTCACAGTTAAAAGAGTACATCCAGCCATTTGCCTGATCACCATTGCAGTAGTTAGCATTGCCAAAAGCAATATTAAAATCCCACACGGGTCCAGCAAACATTTTGCCACCTTCACTGTCTTTTTCTTTATAATAATAAGAGCTAATCCGATAGGCGTCGACATCTTTAGCGAGCTCTTTAATGATAAAATGGTCGACAAAAGAAGGGACATCTATAAATTCATCAAAGGTCTTACCACCATGAATCCCTAAGCTAAGAGCTAACTCCACACTATCTACATAGTTCTCTATGTAGGCTTCTTGCTCAGGCGCTATCTTATCTCGATTAGGGGTGACATATTGAAATCCGATTTTTACACCTTGTTTATTGACGATGTCATAATTAGAGCGCCAGTCAGGCGTACCTTTGTCTATCTTGAAGACGTAGCCGCCTGTCAGTTCATCGCCTTCGATATCATCTTTTTTTAGATTAGAAATATCGATTCTATTTTTATCGCGCTTGATTTTTTCCATAAGAAGATAGATACCTTCATATTGATTGTTGATGAATACTTCTACATGTCTGGTACGGCTGTGGTAGCCACCGAGTTGATTCGCTAAGTGCATCGCCAGAGCATTGCGCATCAATGTCTTATCAGAGTAGGGGCCATGAAGCACAAAGTCCTCCTCTTCTGGAAAGTTTAAAAATGAGGTATCGAGGTCTTCTCCTTCAGCATCTCGGAGTTCTATGGCATATCCATTCTTAGGAAATGATAGCGAGGACTGTCCTCTTTTTTCTATGGCGATGTTGCCTTCATATTCGTTGAATTCTCCATTGCTACCATTCATTGAGTCTTCTCCATTCCATATGATACCGATGGTGCCATCTATTTTAGGTTCGTTAACAATGGCTCTGCCACCTGTATTGATCTTGATGATCGGAAGCTTGGAATCAATGCTGGTGATAGGAGATTGAAACCAAAATGGTGGGTGTCTATATGTTATGTCAGAAGTATTCATACCAACAGAAAAGAAAAAATTAGAACTCAGATCAGAGCTGGATAGTCCTTTATAATTATGGACTTGGATCGCAAATATATTATCTCCTTCTACGAGCATATCTTTCACCGCATCTTGATCAAAAGTGAGTGCCTCTGGTACACCGCCCTGATATAGAGTCGCTTCGTGTAGTTCATTAGCCTCTGTATTATATGATGGTGGGCTGCCTGTCATCAATGAGCGTCCTATTTCTACACCATTCATATAGGCTACATATCCGTCATCATAGTCGGCATGCATTATAGCTTCTTCTATCACAGATAAATCTGATATACTAAAGCGATACCTGATAAAGACTGATACTACATTATCTATGATCGTGCCATCGTCTCCGTCCCCATATCCGATACCACCTGATGCGGTCGTCCATCCTGATGCATCGAAGTTGAGCATATTCCATGTAGATGGAACCGTAGATGTACCCTTAATGTATTGACAATCATCTTGGGGAAAAAGCACGGTCTCCCAATGGTCGATTTGTCCAATGACTTTGACTTGAAACAAAGCTGTAGAAATGACAAAAAGAAGAATTAGATTAAATAATCGCATAAAGTCTATCGATAAATTTTAATTATACTACTATATTAAATGATGAGAAGCAGACTATGAAATTAAAGTGTCTAAATTGTTGCCAATAATCAAATGAAAATTTTTAGCGTCTTATTTACTTTGGTCTGCATGATGGTATGCATGGTCTCGGCGATTAGCCAATCAGATAATGAGCAACTGTATGCAGACGATGGCACACCATATAAAATTAAAAGCGTATTCTTTGGAGGAGGTTCTTATGGTGTGGAAGAAGTGCAGATCCAAGAGATTAAAGAGTTTCTTGCAGAAGAGGTCTTAGCGAATTACGAAATTCACATCCACAGCCATACGGATAATATAGGCAGTAAGCGGTATAATCAGTACTTATCCGGTATGAGAAGTGAGACCGTATTTCAGATCGTAGAACAGTTAGTCGTGCCTGCTAATCAGGTCTTTATAAAGGATCATGGGCTCTCCAATCCAGAATTTGATAATGATACATATATAGGCAGATCTAAGAATAGGAGAGTGGATATTGTACTCTGGCCACTTTCTATTTAGAGTTACTTTCTGTCGTCTCTCGTAACTGTCTTATCTCATATCTCAAAACTCTCATATCTCATATCTCATATCTCATATCTCATAACCACCCAATACTACCAACTCCCACCACCCCCGCCACTTCCACTAAAGCCACCACCGACACTCCCACCACCTCCAAATGACCCACTAGACGGATCAGCCACAGGCGCAGGTCGACTGATCATCACATCGTTAATTCGATTGACTCTGAAGCCTTGATTAAAGCTGGTGAAAGTAGGTACCACATCTGCGTCATTATCATAGTACCAGTCGGGTGCTTTTTTGAAAATAGAACTGACTTGTTCTGCCCACCGGTCATCGAGACCAAATGCGACAACATAAGGGAATATCTGTTCTAAAAATCTTGGGTGTTCTTTGATTATTTGACTAAGTCGATCAGGATCAGGAGATTCTAATGTTTGTCTAAGTGAGGCCAGGTGATGATGTAAAGATCTCCCTCTGTCGTTATGTTTTGGCTCTCTGGTGTATATCACTAATGCAACAATAGCTGATATAAAGAATAAAATTCCTGTGACAAAAAACAGCATGGACATAGATGTGATACCCAGGACGATAAAAATAAAGACAGCGGCGAGCATCCACATACCTTGAAAAGTCTTGCGAGCATCCTGATCATATAATGCTTCTTGCAGGACGCTCTTTTTCACGCTGAGTCCTACTGAGTGAAAGCTGGAGTATAGTTCATTCTCTAAGTCATCTAAGTCGATCACATCACCAGATTCAAAGATCTTGTTGAATAGGGTTCTCTCATAATCTACACTTCCGTATGGTAAGTCAGACTTCTTATGTAAGGTGAGTGACTCTGCAGAAGGTGAGATGCTGAGGTATCCCTGCTCACCCCAGTAAGGGATTAAGGATACGACATCTCGATGGTTGACCTTATTATCGTGGAAGACACCTATCTGTGGTGGAGTTAGTCCTTGAGGTGGAAAATATTCTTCGTACAACTCACTTTCTTCATCTTGAGTGCGACCATTTTTTTTATAAAAGAAGACCAGCAAGCCGCCCAAGATAAGCGGAAGAGGGAAGGTATAGTCACGCCATGGCTTTTTCGCTTTTGGTACAGCCTGTTCTTTTTTAGAAAAAACCGAACTGTAATCTATGCCCTCATAATATCCCTTTGGGACTTTAAGGGCTACGGTCATGCCCTTACCCTGTCCAAGAGTGACAAGGGATTTACCTTCTATGATAAGATCGGTGTGGGTCAGTGATACATGCTGATCATTTGATTCATTATCGCCAGTGAATGCTCTGATATCGTCATCCTTTAGGTCTACAGGTTTAGGCAGTGTGATCTTAAAACTGACTTCATTAATTCTTGTCTCCCATCGGGTCCCAGTCAGTGGCCATGTGAGCTCATCATATCTTTCGTATGGTGTAATGCCATTATTGACAGTGTAAGAGATGTTATATGTTTGTCTACCTTTTAAATAAATATTGGGTTCACCGATTCTTATTTCGATGTCTTCACTATTTAATGTTGTCTTACTTTTTTTGCCTTTGACAGATATATTATCTATCTGAAGATTTTGCTTTTTACCATTTAGATCTCTGTAAATCGGAATAGTCCTGAATATACCTCTTATTCTATCTTTGATCTTAATGTCAATTAGTTCTTCGACTTGGAAGCTTCCATTTTCATACACGTTGATTTTGACATCGTATTGCTGTATATCAAAATCTTGACCAAAACTCAGAAAAGATGAACCAATAAATAAACAAACTAAGAGGAAGTGGATAGTATATTTCATAAGGGTAATCTTACACAATCATCAACCGAAGAATGCTTTCATTTGTTCCATCGGACAAGAGTTCACTGCCTGTTGAGTAGGGTCATCAGGTATTCATGCGTTATAGCTGTAATTATAGATTTAAAACTAAGTAAATGATTTATTCACGTTCTTTTCAAGAGATAATCATATCCATTACTTTCTTAGCCCTAATGATGTGTACTTCGGCTACCAGTGTAGCTCAGTTGTCAAATCAAAATGCGAACGCCATCACCAAACAAATCTATACTAACTTAATTCCGTTAGGGCAATCGTGTGAGCTCATGTGGGGTCAAAATCTGAGGCATGGAAATGAAATCCAAGATTATTATGGTCCATACATCACTGATCTGCAGCAGCAGACTGGTGAAGCCCTACCTATAGTCAGTGCCGATTATGGTTTAGGTACTGATTGGAATTATCAAGTCATGCATCCTTACCTGGAACAGCACTGGAATCAGAATGGTCTGGTGACATTGTCATGGCATACGGTCAATCCTTGGACCGGAGGAGATAGCTGGGATGTAACAAATCAAGCACTCATCGCCGATCTCATTAATCCATCCAAAAGTATTTATACTGAATGGAGATCGATGTTAGATGAGATAGCAGATGCCTTGCTTGACTTGCAGAGTAGAGGCGTCACAGTGATGTGGCGTCCATTGCATGAAGCGAATGGTGATTGGTTCTGGTGGGGGCATCCAGCTGGTGCACATTCCAATGCAAGCTATCAGGCTTTATGGATAGATATGTACGATTACTTTACGGAGAGTAAGGGACTCAATAATCTGATATGGGTATACTGCGCTGCAGAAAATTTTAGCAATGCTAATTCCACTACATTTTGCTATCCTGGAGATAATTATGTAGACCTCGTCTCACTAGACATTTATCAGGATAATTTATCATGGGTATCTCCACAAGATTTTAGCAATCTCATTAATACAGGAAAGCCTTTTGGTATTTCAGAGTTTGGTCCAGCTATTCCTAATGCAGCACCTAATTATGATTATAACATCATCAATGATTTCTTGAAAATCAATTATCCAGAAGTGACATATATCGTCGCATGGCACAGTTGGGCTGGTCACTATAATGCCTTAGTGGATAACTTTAATGCGACTTCCATACTATCCGACCCTTGCCATGTCAATATTGGTCATACATGTCCTTCTGAAGGGACGCCCTGTAACGATGGCGACCAAAATACAACCAATGATGTAGCCGACGGTAGCTGTGGTTGTGTCGGTGAGATAAGCATGGGTGATTGCGAATTAATCTCAAATGGAAATTTTGAAAATGCTAATTCAGGCTGGCAAAGCCTCTTCCATACAGGAGGTACTGGTTCTGCGAATCTAAACGATGATTACGCTGCAATCGATATCAGCAATGGAGGTTCTGAATTTTGGAGCATCCAGTTATATCAAGAGAATATCAGTATCTCTGCTGGAGATTCATATGAACTTTACTTTAGTGTAAGAGCTAATCAGAGTCGATCTATCAGTGTAGAACTCGGTGAAAATGGCGGAGCTTATGCAAGCTATTATCTACAGACTATCCCTGCCACGTCAGTTTGGACGGATCATTCATTTATTGTGAATCCAGGTGTGATTGATAACGAAGCGAGATTGGTATTTCATTTGGGACAAAGCGCTATTGATGTCGACTTAGACAATATATCGCTTCGGAGAATTAACTGTGATGTCAATACTTGCCAGAATACCTCGATGCAAGTCGATGAGCAGAATATCGATTACCAGATAGAACTTCAGGTTTCTGATTGGATTAAGAGTAGTGCCACACTTTTACCTGCCGCTGATGTGATATTTAGTGCTGCTGCTTATGTGGAGTTGCAAGCAGGATTTGAGGTGAGGCAGGGGGCTAGCTTTGTGGTAATGATAGAGGCTTGTCAGTAGACTTATCTATGGGTTGAATCCCAATGTTGTAGGAGTGTCACCCCCTTGGGGTTAGGCAAAATTTCAAAGGAGTGACATTTCCATTCCGATGGGTCTTAATCCATCGAGATATAATTTAATTCTCGCTCAAATCATCAAACATGTTAGCCAATGGATCTTCATAGTGAACTTGCGTGTCTATGATCGTTTTATTGATTAGCTCAAACTCTGAAAGACCATGTAGTGCCAATTCCATATAGAAAGGAACTTCTTCTTTGGGGACTTTTAGATCAGTGACTAACTTCTCAAGTCCAGCGACTGATTTCAGTGTTTTAATGTATTTCTTGTCGGTGTCATCATTATTTAGGTCGATAGAATTACCACCTGAGAAAAATGCTTTGACGGTACCAAAAGGATCTTTTCTACCATTAGCTTCTTCAGGGTGGGGGAATGATGACATGAATAAATCTTTCATCGCCTGACCTAATAGATGTAAGGCTACACTATATGGACCTTCTTGCTCTCCCTCATAAACCAGCTCTACTTTCCCAGTCATAGCAGGGATAATACCCCAAAAATCTGTGAGCCTAATACAAGTCTTTTTCTCTTTATTGATGAGGGATCTTCTTTCCGCGGTACTGACTAAATTCTCTAATGCTGAGATACTTAGCCTTGCAGAGACACCACTCTTTTCATCGATGAATTCACTCTCTCTCGCCTTAAATGAAACGGACTCTAATAAGTCATAGACTAAATTTGGAATCAGGATATTAAGCTGGTCTTCATTGATCTGTGCTTCTTGCTCTGTGATCTCTCTGGCAGTCGCTATATCTTTAGGATAGTGAGTCAAGATCTGACTTTCTATTCTATCTTTCAGTGGTGTCACGATGCTCCCACGATTTGTATAATCTTCTGGATTGGCTGTGAAGACGAATTGGACATCAAGCGGTAATCTCAATTTAAATCCTCTAATTTGCAAATCACCTTCTTGTAAGATATTGAATAGTGAGACTTGAATCCTTGGCTGTAGATCAGGAAGCTCATTGATGACGAAGATAGATCTGTGCGCTCTTGGGACCAGACCAAAGTGAATCACTCGCTGATCAGAGTAGGGCAGCTTAAGGTTAGCTGCTTTGATCGGATCTACGTCACCAATAAGGTCAGCGACGCTGACGTCAGGCGTCGCTAATTTCTCTACGAATCTGTCGTCTCTATGCAGCCATGCGATAGGCGTCTTATCTCCTTTTTCTTTGATCAGCTCAATGGCATATCTTGATATAGGAGCATAAGGGTCATCATTGATCTCAGATCCTTCCACATAAGGAATGTACTCGTCTAAAAGTGTTGTCATCTTTCTCGCGATCCTGGTCTTGGCCTGTCCTCTTAGACCAAGGAGGAGTATATTATGCTTAGATAGAATGGCTCTTTCTATATCAGGGATCACTGTATCTTCGAATCCTATGATGCCTTCAAAAGAATCAGTGCCTTCACTTAGATTGGCTTTTAAATTCTTTCTGATCTCGTCCTTGATTGTAGTCGACTCCCATCCAGCTTTTTTCAATTGGCCTAAGGTCTGTATCTTTTTAGTTTCTTTCTCTCTCATATTATGATTACTCTGTCTAAGTAGGTTCTAATTTATCTTTTGATTATCTTTTCTTTCTTTTATTCTGATTATAATCCATGAACAAGAATTCTCCTAAGCCTTGTAGAGAACTATAAAAAGCTTTCCCATTATTTGCGTTGGTGAATTGATCTACGAATTGAACCAGGTATGGATCTCTTGCAATCATGAATGTCGTGATCGGGATATGAAGTTTTCTACATTTGACAGCCAAGCCTAAAGTTCTATTAAGAATTTTTCTGTCTATCCCGAATGCATTTTTATAATAGTTCTTCCCTTTCTTGATACACGTGGGCTTACCATCAGTGATCATCATGATCTGCTTATTTGGATTCTTTCGTTTTCTTAATATATCCATGGCGAGTTCAAGACCGGCTACTGTATTAGTATGATAAGGTCCGACTTTCAGATAGGGTATATCTTTGATCTCTATCTGCCATGCATCATTTCCAAATACAATAATGTCCAGTGTATCCTTAGGGTATCTTGTCTTGATAAGTTCTGCAAGTGCCATCGCTACTTTTTTAGCTGGCGTGATTCTATCTTCTCCATATAGAATCATGGAGTGAGATATGTCGATCATTAAGACAGTACTGGTCTGTGACTTGTAGAATGTCTCATGTACTTGAAGATCGTTCTCAGTAAGCATAAAGTCGTCTATGCCATGATTGACTTGAGCATTCTTTAGCGATTCTGAGATGGCTATATTATCCAGTTTATCACCAAAAGCATAGGGCCTTATTTCCGAAGTGAATTCATCACCACTGCCTTGCTTGGTGGTGGTATGATTTCCTCGTTTAGATTTGGAGAGTTGATCAAATATATCATCAAGAGCCTTTTGGCGAAGCGCGATCTCCATTTTCGCTGTAGGATTAAATGTACCTCCTGGTTCAGATTGTTTATTGGAGATGTAGCCTTTATCGATTAAGTCTTGAATGAAGTCTGCTATGCCGTAGTCATCATCTGTCAACTGATGTTGCTTATCCAGTTCTGTCAGCCATGATAGTGCTTCACTGACATCGCCTGATGTATGTACGATCAGTTCTTGAAACAACTTTAACAGCCTCTCGAACGGAGTGCCGTCAGGGGCTGGAACATATTCAGAAAAATGCCATCCTATCATAATTCTATATCTATTGTAAACATTTCTGAAGCCGAATCAATCACTCTCCACGTAGAATCAGACAGTAGCTTAACTTGAGCTAAGTATTCATAGGGAAGAGTCTTACCCCATTCTGATGGGCTGATCATGGAGATCACCCACTCAGAGTCGCCTCTATCATAGAGATAGTAGTCTCTATTTGGAATAGGCTTGAATCCTGAATCTGCTTTGTATATTTTTTCAGAAAGTTCTATGCGTTCATGAATTTTTTGTGCTTGCCTGACTAAAGTCTCGACTTGCTCTTTGATCTGATGTAGCTGTGATTCTGTTTGCTCGTACATAGCATCCATCGCAAGCCCTTTAGTCCTTCCTTTATCTAGCGGTTTAATGATAGCACTACCTACACTTGATGCATAGGGTAGTAGACTTGCATTCTCCGAGATCTTATCTTTATCTATTGGGTTTACTTTCCGTGCCATATTACAAATATAAGTTGCTCACCGCTCAAATAGAATTTTTCTGCGTAAAGCACTTCTATTAAACAAAAAAAGCACAGTTTGTTTTCACAAACTGTGCTTTTTAAAAGCTTTGATCTTTTAGATTATTTTAGTTTAAAGTCTCCTTTGCCTGTCAGGTAGCCTTTGTTGTACATTTCTACAGCATATACCCCTTTTGTGAATGGGTAGTTAGAATGCCAGTCCATACATGCTTCTGTGTCAGTATTCTTGTAATCTACATTACCTTGAGTCGTGTATTTTACTTTTTGATCAGTTAGCTTATTAGTGATCATACCTGACCCTGCATCTTCTACAGCTATAGTCTCTCCTGCTGGATTAACGTATCTCACATGGAATGTCTCTTCTCCTGCTTGTGCCACGACATTAGTCTCAGTCTTATAGCAGATTCTCAGTACATTGATGTCTTTGGCTTTCTTTTTCTTTTTAAGCTTTCCATCGTCTTTTAGCTGATGACCAGTGACCTGCAGCCAGTTGATCTTAATCGCTGATCCTATGTCCACGATGTTATTCAGCTCTGATATCTCAGATACTTTCTCTTCTACATTCTTTACGAGTACAGTTCTTGCATCCTCTACTTCTGCCGTCATTATCTTCTGTTCGTCCAGATTGGTCATAAGTTCTGATTTCTCTACTTTTAGTTTAGAATTAGAAACTTCGAGAGAAGCTATTTTAGCGTTAAGATCGCCAATCTGAGTGAGGTAACCTGAAGTCATACCCTGAATAGATGCAATTTCTTCTTTTGCTTTATTCAGCTCTTTTTTAGTCCAGATCAGACCGTTAATTTTTTTCTTCTGGGCAGCGAGCTCAGTCTTTTGACCATCTATCAATTCGTTTAATTCCTTAGAATCACTTCGATAGCTCTCAATGCTTTCTAATGCACTTTGATATTCTGCATCCAGCTCGGTGTTAACTGTCTGAAGCTCAGTAAATTGCTTATTCTGCATGACCAATTCTTTACTCATGTTGTTATTTTTCATGAATAAAAAGCCACTTAAGCCTATTAATCCTAAAATTGCTAAGAGGAACCACAGGCTACTTGAAGATTTTTTGTTAGAACTCATAATTTAGAGTTTTGATTATTTAAAAAATTAAGAAAGTGTAAGGAATAAATAGCTTATATTTTGATATTTAGTTCAAATGTAACTCAAATTTCGAATTAATAACTTTGTGATATCTTAGGGTAAACCTTAATTTTTAGTCAATTGGACGAAAGAAACCTCTCTAACATACTATTCTTAGACGTAGAAACAGTCCCCGTGGCTGAATCTTATGACGATTTACCCGATAGATTAAAGGATTTATGGGCTAAGAAGGCACTCCGAAAGTCATATAATGCGCCTCCCGTCGATGATAAAGAAAAATTTGTCGCTTCGAGCTTCGCGGAGAAAGCAGGTATTTTTGCAGAATTTGGTAAAATCGTTTGTATTTCTGCTGGATATCTGAAGTCTATTAAAAATAAAGAAGTAGAATTCAGACTGAAGTCATTCTATGGAGATGACGAAAAAGAACTACTCGAATCATTCGCAGGTATGCTGAGTAAGCACTTTTATCATACAGACCGACACGCGATATGTGGGCATAATCTCAAAGAATTCGACATTCCATTCATCTGTAGAAGGATGATCGTGAATCGAGTCTCATTACCATCATTACTTAATATAGCAGGGAAGAAGCCATGGCAAACGCCGCATCTCTTAGATACCTTAGAGCAGTGGAAGTTTGGAGATTATAAGAATTATACTTCTTTAGACCTGCTTACAGCCATACTAGATATCCCATCTCCTAAAGATGACATAGATGGAAGTCAGGTCGCGAGTACGTATTATATAGAGAAAGACTTGAAGAAGATCGTTATGTACTGCGAGAAGGATGTGGTCTCTGTAGCTCAGGTCTATTTAAGATTTAAGAATATAGAACTGATCGATCCAGCATCAGTCATCAGTAAGACCTTTTCCTCTGACGAAGAAGAATAGAGTCCTCAGGGCATTTCTGGAGAAAAGACCCAAATAATATCCATTATTAAATGACTTGCTTAGTTTTGCACTTTGGTATACACATTAACAATTATAAAACAATAGAATGCATCAAATAGCTCCGTCATTACTAGCAGCTGATTTCTCCAAGCTCGGAGAGGATATTCAGATGATAAATGACAGCGATGCAGACATGTTTCATGTAGATGTGATGGATGGGGTATTTGTACCCAATATTTCTTTTGGACAAAACATCGTCAAGACCATAAAGAGTGTAGCTGAAAAGCCTCTCGACGTACACCTCATGATTGTGAATCCAGATCAATACCTCGAATCATTCGTAGATGCAGGTGCTGATATATTATCAGTGCATTACGAAGCCTGTAATCATTTACATAGATCCATTCAGATGATTAAGACACTGGGTGTGAGAGCGGGTGTTGCCCTGAATCCTCATACATCAGTGACCCTTATAGAAGATGTATTAGAGGATATAGATCAGGTCATTCTGATGTCTGTCAATCCTGGATTTGGCGGTCAGAAGTTTATTTATCAGACCTTATTAAAGATAAAGCAGCTGAAAGATAGAATCACGGAGAGAAATCTGGACATTAAGATTGAAATAGATGGTGGCGTAGGCTTGCAAAACGCTGAAAAAATACTACAAGCTGGCGCGGATATCTTAGTCGCGGGCAGCAGTGTATTTAAGTCAGATGACCCCGTCAAGACAGTTTCTCAGTTGAAACAAATCGGAATCAATACTACAAGTATATAAAGCTCGTTTTTCTGTGGTGATACATAAGTCCCTTTCCTATTTCTTCACATTTGCAATTATATTGATTGCTTCTACTAATACCATCTCGCAAGCGACTATATCAGGAACCTTAATCGATGAGAGAAGTGGTAAAGTAATAGATTTTGTCACAGTGTATGTCAAAAATAGCAGTATAGCCACGGAGTCTGATGAATCAGGTAAATACTCGCTGAGTGTCCCACATGGGGAAGTGGTTAACCTTGCTTTCAGCAGAATCGGCTATCAAGAATATAGTAGTCGGGTCGATGCTCTCTCAAAGGGAGCAGTGAAGACGCTCAATATCTCCATGCAGTCCACGGAGTCAGATATAGAAGTCGTCGTAGAAGAAAGCCGCATCGAAGAGACAGAGATGGTCAGAGTAGCAGTCGAAGAATTAAAATATATACCCACGACCACGGGTAACTTTGAAAGTATCCTGCCGAATATCGCACTGGGTACTTCAGGCGGTACAGGAGGAGAGCTCAGCTCGCAGTACAATGTCCGTGGAGGAAATTATGATGAGAATTTGATCTATGTAAATGACTTCGAAATATTCAGACCACAGTTGGTTAGGAACAGTCAGCAGGAGGGATTATCATTCCCTAATATTGATCTGATCAGTAATATTTCATTTTCCTCTGGAGGGTTCCAGTCCAAGTATGGAGATAAAATGTCTTCTGTCTTAGATGTGCAGTATAAGCGTCCTGATGAATTTAAAGCTTCTATTGGTGCAAGTCTACTCGGCGCCACTGCACACATTGAAGGAAGTAAAAAGATTGGTGGAAGCAATTTTAATAAACTTCGGTATCTAGTAGGTGCTCGATACAAAACGAATAGATATCTGTTAGGATCACTGGATGTGACAGGTCAGTATACACCGAACTTTACAGATATTCAAGCCTATATCACCTATGACATCAATCGAGACTTACAGTTAGGTTTGATAGGTAATTATAACAGCAGCCAGTTTGATTTTATACCCAGTGAAAGGTCTACGGCATTTGGTTCATTCTTTACGACGCTGAGACTTACCTCACTATTCGAAGGGGCACAGCAAGATGATTATTCTAATGGAATGGGCGGTGTCTCTTTAACTTACATTCCAGATCGAGAGAAGAATCCACTATTCTTAAAGCTCTTAGCGTCTAATTATCTGAGTGATGAGAGTGAGACCTTTGATATCCAAGGATTCTACAGTCTCTCACAGGTGGAGACAGGGCTGGGTGAGAACTCAGGACAAGATGTAGCGCTCATCGGTTCGGGCACTCAGCATAACTTTGGACGTAATAAACTACTTCGTCGGATTACTAATATAGAGCATAAGGGTGGACTAGAACTTCAGTTAGATTCACGAAGCAGCAGTGTCGAGAAGACGCACTTTTTGCAGTGGGGACTGAAGGCACAGAACGAATATTTCGATGATAATTTGAATGAGTGGGAGAGGCTTGACTCTGCGGGATTCTCACTTCCATTCGATGAGGAAGTGGTGAATGTATTTGCAGCCGTAAAAACGAAGAATGAAATTACTTCCACGCGACTGAGTGCGTTCATGCAGAATACTTATAGCATCATCGATGATGGGAATAAAGAAATAAAGGCAACAGTCGGACTCAGAGGATCATTCTGGGATATTAATAATGAATTAATCCTATCGCCACGAGCACAATTATTATATAAGCCCTTAGGATGGGAGAAGGACTTTTCGTTCAAGTTTGCTACAGGTATATACTACCAGCCACCATTTTACAGAGAGCTCAGGAGGCCTGATGGATCTCTGAATCGAGATATTAAGTCGCAGCGATCCATTCATGCCGTGGCAGGATTCACACATGATTTTGGAGATGAAGTCAATGGAAGAAAGAAGTACCGATTCATCACGGAGGCATATTATAAAAAGCTAGATAATCTCATCAGCTATGAGATAGATAATATCAGGATCCGATACTCAGGAGAAAATGATTCTAATGGCTATGTCGCAGGCGTAGATTTTAGGATCAATGGAGAATTCGTACCTGGCGCAGAATCATGGATTAATATATCTTTTTTAAATGCCAGAGAGAATATTGAAAGTGTGCAACATCTAAGTTATAATCCTCAGGATACAGCATTCCAGGAAGTATCCTTTGTCCCAAGACCTACGGATCAACTTTTCTATCTCTCGCTCTTCTTCCAAGACTACTTGCCGAGCAATGAGAATTTTAAAATGCACATGAATCTCGTCTATGGTTCTGGACTGCCATTCGGTGTAAAAGATGATAACTTGGTCTTTCGTAATACCTTCCGATATAAGGCTTACCAGCGTGTGGATTTAGGTTTCAGCTGGATGCTCTTTGATCGGGAGAAGCGCGGGAAGGGAGGCTTATTCGGCTGGTCTCGTAACGTGTGGATGAGCTTAGAAGTCTTTAATCTTCTCGGAATAGAGAATGTCGCTTCTAATACTTGGATCAAATCAGTCTTTGAGCAGCAATACGCAATACCCAATAATCTGACATCCAGACGGGTAAATTTACGATTTAAGGTAGATTTATAGTAACTATTGTAGTTGACTGATTCCTCTGTTTCTTAGACTCTTGAAAGCATCAAGCCATAGACCATTGATGATCTTTTTCAATATTATAGCTAATTCCGCCTACAAATGTGGCTCATGATTCATATAGATGAGGGAATTCATTTGCTGCCGTATCTCTGGCAGCTGATAGCTGACAAATCTCAAGAATAGCCTACCCAATAGACTTCAATGAGTACTTAAATACAAGTAGCGAGCCATTCAAATTCATTGTCAATTCTGAGCAGCTTTTAAGTAGCCTTCATATATCGGAAGAGTCTAAATTCGGCACCGTATCCCTGGTAGAATTAGAAAACTGTTTGGTGGACACAGTTTATCTTTCTTCACCATATCGCATCTTATATTCTATCATTGACTTTCAATACGTATATCAATTACACGTTTCTAAAATGGTTGCAAAGGTGGAGCCTTGCATCACTTCAAAATTTGGCTGCAGCTCAATAAAGTCACCAGATTTGTAAGCGACATCCATTGATTTTATAGTGTGGCTGGACTTAATGGAAAGTTTAGCTGAGTATTCGCTCAGGAATGCTTCTCCACTCATGAAGAGATTATCGGGGCAGGCGGCTAATTCTAAGGCTCGATTAACAGATGCGAAGGCATCTGGAAGCCCGTGGCCAAAGGATTCGTCCTGACCAGGATCTCCTAAATCAACTGCATTATCGATTAAAATTTGCAGCACTTGTAGACGTGATAAGCTTGGGTTGACACTCAATAGCAATGCTGCTATCCCCGTTACGATTGGAGCTGCTGCGGATGTACCGCCGAAATTAGTATTGTAGTTTTCAGAATTGAGTCCCTTACTACCCATTTTATCAAGTGTAACGACACCAAATGAGCCATCTGCATTACTGCTTGGTACCACAAAGTCAAGATTTTCATCTATGCTGCTGTATGAAGCCCGATTACCTAATGGAGTGATAGCTCCCACAGATATGACATCAGGATGATTAGCAGGGTAGGTGATACAGTGATCGCTTGGATCTGCTGAATCGGAATTGCCAGAAGCAAATACGATGACTGTGCCTAAACCAAGTCTCCCAGAGGTTGCAGCATAGCTTATTGCCTCTGAAATGGCTGGATGAAGGTTCTCGGTACAAACCGGATTAAGTACTTGGTCTTCTCCATCTCCAGACATAAACCCCCAAGAATTATTAACAACGGCTATATTAAGGTTGGCGATGGTATAGAATAGTGATGCAATGTCACTTATGCTGGTACCAGCTTTGAAGATATTTGCGCCAATAATCGGAGAATTTGGGGCGATACCTTTTATTCCAATCTGATTATGTCTGGCACTGATTAGGCCGGCGCAAGCCATGCCGTGGTAGTTAGTTTCCGATGGCTCAGTAAACATATTGAAATCTAAGAATGAAGGATATACAACCAAATCTTCGTGGGTCTCCACACCGTCATCTATGACTGCTATACTCACAAATGGAGAACCTTTAGTTAGCGCCCATGCAGGCTCGACATTGACATCAATACCATCTACTAACTGTTGGCCATTGATATTTTGTCCTGTATTTTTCAGTTGATATTGATCTTGGAATAATGGATCTGAATCGAAGGTGTGGACCTGAATTCTAAAATCAGGCTGTCCCCATTTGATTAAATCCTCTGATTGTAATTCTTGAAGTAGGTTGATGGTAAGAATTGGGTTATTCAAGCAGACGACAAAAACATCATTTGGTAATTCCTCAATTACGGCATTATTATCGAATCGTTTCACTCCAGATACCAAATCTTGTTTTTGGATATTTGGTTGCTTTTTTATGATGACTTGCTTTGTCAAGCGATTGAGAGTGCCATCTATAAGTATAGCTGGCGCAAAGGACATGACTCCCTGATTGTACAAGTTATGGGAATTGATTAAACTGTCAATTTGAGAATAGCTGAACGCTTGATCAAGTTTGAAATCAATGTAAATATTCTGTGCAGAAACGGATGCAAAAGAATCAAAAAAGGTAGAAAAATTATCTATATCGTAATCAGCCGATTCCATAGTTAGACTGACTGTAGTCCAGTCTATTTCAAAATCAATTTGTTCGTTGAGTCCAGGATAATTTGCAAGACTAGGATCATCAAGCCATGTAGCCTGACTATGACCAACATGACAAAACACAGTAATGTAAATTAATAAGGTCAGCGAAGTCAGCTTAGGAATAGTTATAGTGTTAAGGCTCATTATCGTATTTTGCGATAGATAAATAATATTTATGGTATAGTCAATACCTTAGAGAGAATATAGTATTTTAAATTCATAATACCGTAGTACTAATTAGTAAACGCAGCGGTTAAATAAATAAACTGTCTTTTCCAATCAACAAGCGTTACTAGTATATTTTCGCTGCAATGCGAACTGAATCACCGGCTTTCATCCGTTTGTTAGTTAAATGCTAAAGGTCTACTTTTGTTACAAATTATTTAAATTGATATCTACTCGCTTTAAGTTGATCATTCTTATAGTGCTTCTACTAACCTCCTCACTTCTAATGGCTCAGGATGAAAGAATAGAAATGCTAGACTCAGCTGATGAATTAGTCGTTGAAGGACGATGGGGAGAAGCGATACCTGTTTACAATGATATCATTAATGGACATAATGATTCGCTAGCCATGGTGAGCTATGTTAGGATAGCCCAGATTTATATATTCGACAATCCTAAAGAAGATTCAAGTACCTACTATTTGAATAAATTAAAAGATATCTGTGAATACACTGGAAATAAGAGATGTTTCATTCTGTTGAGCAGTATCAATAATTTTGTCTCAAAACAAAAGCAAGATTATGTTTCTGCCATTTCACACTCAGAGGAGGCGATCGAAAATTTAGATCACAGAAATGATGATTTATGGTTTAATGTATATAATAATTATGCTAATACTTTTGACAACCTTAGCGAATATGCCTTAGCGAGAGAAAACTATAAGCAAGCATTAAAATCAACATATCCTATTTCGAGGGAGGATAGCTTGCTCGCATGGATAAATATTTCTTCTACATTTAGAAGTATGCCTGACTCAGTGATTTATTACTCTAATAACGGTCTTACTATCTGTCGTTCTCAGATCTTGAGTCGGTCTTGCCAAATGTTGTTTAACAATATAGCATGGGCTTTTGCTGAGAAAAAAGAATTTCAAGCAGCGCTGGACCTAGTTAATATATATTCACAAGATTCGATCCAACACGGTTCAAGCGATATTGAATTCAGCCCGGCACTTACTCATACTACTGGATATCTATATCTAAAATTGAAACAGTATGAAGAGTCGATCAGTTACTTTAAAACGTCCTTACCACTTGCTATAGAGAGTAATAACATTCCCTTAATTTTGAGAAACCTAAAAGATCTCTCAGAAGCCTACTACAAGACGGGAGATATAAATCAGAGCTATATCTATCAAACTGAGCAAATAAAGTATGCTAATATTTTGCATAAAGAAGAAATAAAGTCTGAAATCATTAGGTATGAGAATTCGAAATCTTTGCAAGAAAAAAATAAGAAAATAAGTACTTTGGAGCAAGAATCGACCACGATATTAGGGAATAATCGAAAATTGAAAATTGGGATGTTTTCTTTACTAATTGCCAGTATTATTGGTGGTTTGGTGTTTATCGTAAAGCAACAATTAGATCGAATCAAGCTAGCACAACTGAACGAAGAGATAAGCTTGTCAAAATTAGTATCGCTCAGTGCAACTATGAACCCTCATTTTTTATTTAATGCCTTCAATAACTTGCAGAATTTCATATTGAAGAATGATCAAGATAAAGCTGAATTGTACATTGGAAAATTATCAGGGTTGCTGAGGAGAATTTTATCGCATTCGGATGATGTATCAATCTTACTAAATGATGAAATTGAATTATTAAACTCATATTTCATCCTTGAGAAGGAGCGATTTCATAATAAGGTATTATTTACGATTGATGTAGATGAGAACTTACTAAGACAAAATCCTCATATTCCTGCTATGATCCTTCAGCCACACGTAGAGAATGCAATACTTCACGGTGTCTCAAGCCTGAATACAGAGGGAATTATTGAAGTATTTTTAAAAAAAGACGGAATGTACATCAATTGTATTGTGAAAGACAATGGAATAGGCAGGGATAGATCATCTCAAATTAAAAATAAAGCGGCTCATAATTCAATTGCTACGAAAAACACAAAAAGAAGAATTGAAATTTTCACCAAGTTGGGTTATAAAAGAGCTGAGATGCGGATTGTAGATGTTATGAAAGATGGCTCCCCACATGGGACTGAAGTCCATTTATTATTACCATTACTAAAAAATATCAAGAATGGAAATGTTTAAATGTTTAATTGTAGATGATGAGCATTTAGCTAGAGAAACTTTGTCTTTGCTCATACAAAAACACTGTTCTAATCTAAAAGTAGTAGGGGAGGCTTGGGACAAAGACACTATATTCTCAGCAATACAGACATTAGAAATAGATGTTTTATTTTTAGATATACAACTGAGAGATGTTTCGATTTTTGAGATCTTAAAACACGAAGACGTTCATCATTTTAATGTCGTCTTTACGACCGCTTACTCTAATTATGCTTTGGAAGGTTATGACCTCAGCCCTATAGCTTATATTCTAAAACCTATTACACGAGAGCAACTCAAAAAAGTAGAAAAGAAATTACTAATTAACTCGACACTTAAACCTTCCATTAGCCCTGACTTAAAGACAATTTTAAACCATATCACAAAACCATCAAAATTAAGCATATCAGATAGAAATGGTATGCACCTTATTAATATTGCAGATATCATGTATTGTATAGGAGATGGAAATTATACTACATTCTTTTTGAAAGACGGCACGAGGCATATGGTCTCCAAGATTATTAAGGTATTTGAAAATAAATTGATGGACTTTAAATATTTTCGAGTCAATAAATCTTGTCTCATTAACTTTGGCCATATTAAGAAGATCAATAGATCTGATGGAGGTGCAGTAGTCATGAGCGATGACAAAGTCATCGTGTTGAGCAAGCTAAAGAAACAACAACTTTTAGATACTATCGGTGATTTGACATTGTAATGGCTCACATATCTATTAGCCCAGAATATTGGTTTACTAATTTATGACTTTCGTTGATTCATTCGTGTAGCTTGTCAATTGAAGGTTTACATAAGGTCCAATTATATATATGTTTGTGGCATAATAAATTCACATAAAATTCATACTATGAAACACGTACTTTTAACTGCTTTACTTGCAATTTGCTCACTTTCAATAAGTTATGCAGATTGTACAGTCACAACAGATTGTAGAACATCAACTTTTGAGGAGAATGTTTCTGCTACTATTGATAACAACGGTGACGTTGTAATCTCTTCTCAAGATGGACAGGTTGTCGAAACTTACAACTGCCCTCAAGGTGGAGTGTCAGTAAGTTGTTCAAGCGGCGATAA
>ENA-ORXT01001221-ORXT01001221.1-marine-metagenome-genome-assembly--contig:-NODE-1221-length-35542-cov-11.948174_pt1 | contig 35542 bp, 29 predicted proteins | sample MGYA00237868_ERZ511482 | MGnify/ENA metagenome assembly ERZ511482 | reverse complement strand
GCGGCAGAAGGCTGCAACATGCCTTTCGTGAACCGTCGCTGGTCTGGTGGCATGATGACCAACTTCAAAACCGTCAAGCAGTCTGTTAAGCGTTTGCTTGAGCTGGAAGCCATGCGCGAAGATGGTAGCTTTGAGCGCCTGAGCAAAAAAGAGGCACTGGGTCTTACCCGTGAGTATGAAAAGCTTGACCGTGGTATGGGCGGAATCAAGCACATGGAACGACTTCCCGATGCGCTGTTCGTGGTCGACGTCGGTCATGAGCGGATTGCTATCACAGAAGCCAACAAGCTGGGTATCCCGGTCATCGGCGTCGTCGATACTAATAACTCTCCAGACGGTATTGATTACGTCATACCGGGCAACGATGATGCGATCCGCGCCATTCAGTTGTATGTCGACGCCATCGCCAGTGCCATTCAGGACGGCAAGCGCGCTTCCGGCAAAATGGAAGAAAGCGAAGCTGCTGCAGCTGATGCACAGGCAGCACCTGCTGCAACCGCTACAGAAGCAGCTCCGGCCGAGCAACCTGCAGAAGTAGTCACTGCAGCACCAGCTTCAGAAGTTGCACCTGCAGCGCCAGCCGCTGAAGCTGCACCTGCTGCACCGGTAGAGGCTGCGGCAGCGCCTGTAGCTGAAGCGGCTCCGGCGGCGGCAGACGGTTCAACACCTGCAGCCTGATCCATTGATCCCCGTTCGCACGGGGATTGATTTAACCATTATCTGATTTTCAACATTGCCTGAGGCTGCCATTAACAGTGGCCTTGCGGCTAAGATTTATAAAGAGGAATGTACATGGCCATTTCGGCAAGCATGGTAAAGGAGCTGCGTGAGCGCACTGGCGCCGGCATGATGGAATGCAAGAAAGCATTGACAGAAGCAGACGGCAATATGGACGCCGCCATCGAAGCGATGCGTATTTCAGGTCTGGCAAAAGCCGACAAGAAATCAGGCAACACGGCTGCTGAGGGCGCTGTTGCTATCAAGGTCAGTGCCGACAGCAAGCGCTTTGGTATGGTCGAAATCAATAGCCAGACAGACTTTGCTGCCAAGGCTGAAGACTTCATCAGCTTCGCAGAGAAGGTTGTAGATGCGGTTCTTGAGCAACAGCCCGAATCTGTCGATCAACTGACAGTGGGCTCTGAGCCCGTTGAAGAGGTCCGCAAGACACTGGTCGCGAAGATCGGCGAAAACATTCAGGTTCGACGTAGTGTCGCAGGCACTAGTGCCAATGGGCTTTACGGTGAGTACCTGCACGGCGGTCGCATTGGTGTGATTTGCGAGGTTGTTGATGGCGACGCTGCGCTGGCCAAGGATATCGCGATGCATATCGCTGCCAGCAAGCCAGTCTGCGTAGACGAGTCAGGCGTACCAGCAGACCTACTGGAAAAGGAAAAAGCCATTTTCGCGGCAGAAGCAGCAGAAAGCGGCAAACCGGCTGAAATCATCGAGAAGATGGTAGTGGGTCGGGTTCGCAAGTACCTGGCAGAGATTACTCTGGTGGGACAGCCGTTCGTCAAGAATCCGGATCAGACAGTAGGGCAGCTTCTTAAAGAGAAGGGTGCATCCGTAGCCAGCTTCTCTCGGCTGGAAGTTGGCGAAGGTATCGAGAAGAAGGAAGAAAATTTTGCTGAAGAAGTCATGGCACAGGTTCGCGGTAGCTAGCTAACCGTTTTGTAGCGCCGGCAAGACAAGAGCCACCACACAGGAACGTAGAAATTCCTGTGTGTGGCTCCGGATAGGTAACAAAAGTTTATGTGCCTAAGGAGCTATCCGAATTAGAATCTGTGTGAAGCAAGCCGGGCTCAACCCGGCTTTTTTGTATCAACACTCATGGGGCCTGTACCGGGCTCAGTACAAACACACGAGCTATCTTGAAAATGGAAACTGCACGTCCAGCCTTTGAGCGAATCTTGTTGAAACTCAGCGGTGAAGCGCTGATGGGAGAGATGGATTACGGCATCGACCCCAGTTACATCCGCCGTCTTGCCACCGAAGTGAAGGCGGTAAGCGACGCAGGTGTTGAAGTTGCCATGGTCATCGGTGGCGGTAATATATTTCGAGGAGCAGGACTCGCCGAGGCGGGGATGGATCGTGTTACCGGTGATCACATGGGGATGTTGGCCACGGTCATCAACTGTCTGTCCATGCAGGATGCTCTTGAGAACCTGGGTGCGTATTGCCGGGTCATGTCGGCTTTGCCTATCAACTCGGTTTGCGAGGACTACATCCGCAGGCGTGCCGTGCGCCATTTGGAAAAGGGTCGCATAGTCTTGTTTGCTGCGGGCACTGGTAACCCGTTTTTTACCACCGACTCAGCAGCCAGCCTAAGGGCGGTAGAGCTGGGAGTGGATATCATGATAAAGGGTACCAAAGTCGATGGAATATACGACAAGGATCCGATGAAGCATGATGACGCGGTAAAGTATGACGTGGTAAGTTTCGACGAGGCAGTCAACAAACGTCTGGGTGTGATGGATCAAACCGCCATTGTGATGTGCCGTGACAACAACCTGCCTGTTAAAGTATTCAATATGAATAATGACGGTGATCTCATGCGTCTGGTGATGGGTGAGAATGTTGGAACCACCGTTAAGCAACTAGACTGAAGGGTGTAAGTGATGATTGACGATATTCTCAAAGACGCGAAGATCCGTATGGGTAAGTCGGTCGATTCGCTGGAGAACGATCTGTCCAGAATGCGTACAGGTCGTGCACATCCCAGTCTGCTGGAAAGTGTGAAGGTGGACTACTACGGCGCAGAGTCGCCATTGAGTCAGGTTGCCAACATCAACACTGAAGATGCTCGCATGCTGACTGTCACACCCTGGGAACAGTCCATGGTGGCCGCTGTGGAAAAAGCCATTATCAATTCCGATCTCGGCCTGAACCCGAACACGGCCGGTACAGTCATTCGAGTGCCCGTACCACCGATGACAGAAGAACGTCGCAAGGATATGGTCAAACTGGTTAAGGGCGAAGCTGAAAATGCCCGGGTTGCCGTGAGGAATATTCGCCGTGATGCAAACAGCGACCTCAAGGAGCTTGAGAAGGAAAAGGAAATCTCCAAGGATGATCTGCGCAAGGGTGAAGAATCCGTGCAAAAGCTGACAGACGGTGCCATCAAGCAGATTGATGAAGTGCTCGGAAAGAAGGAAACCGATCTGATGGAGGTATAGTGTTGTTCTGCTAGAGCACTACCTTCTGCCACAGAGATTTCTTAGTGACACTTCCCGAAAATACCCGTCCTCGTCATGTAGCCATCATCATGGACGGAAATGGTCGCTGGGCTCGACAACGAGGTCGGCCCAGAGCTTCGGGGCATCAGGCCGGATTTCGTACCACCCGCGATATTGTTGAGGCCTGCGGTCGCCAGCAGATAGAAGCGCTGACACTGTTTGCCTTTTCCAGTGAAAACTGGAAGCGCCCGCAAACTGAGGTAGGGTTGCTGATGGATCTGTTCCTGCGCGCTTTGAAGAGCGAAGTTAGCAAGCTGAGCGAAAACAACGTAAAGATACGTTTCATCGGTGAGCGCTCGGCGTTTCAGGCAAAACTACAGCATGAAATGACCATTGCCGAAGAAACCACGAAGAACAATACCGGGCTCAAACTGGCCATAGCGGTGAATTATGGTGGTCGCTGGGATATCGTGAATGCTGCTAGACAGCTGGCGTTTCAGGTGAGAGACGGGGAGCTCGATCCCGAAACAATCGACATCGACACGTTCTCTCAACACGTCTCGCTAGCGGAAATCACCGAACCCGACCTCTTTATACGAACGGGTGGCGAGAAGCGAATTAGCAATTATCTACTGTGGCACCTGGCTTACACAGAGCTGTACTTTACGGATGTTCTCTGGCCAGATTTTTCCGATGTTGAACTGGGCAACGCGTTGGCATTTTACGCTGGGCGTCAGCGCCGCTTTGGCCGGACAGGCGAACAGGTACAGAGCAACAATGCTTAAGACAAGAATCATTACCGCGATCGTCCTGCTTATTGGTTTTGGCGCTGATCTGTTCTTCGCCTCGATCGATGTATTTGCTCTGATACTTGGCTTTATCGTGGCCGCCGCTGCGTGGGAATGGAGCCGTATGTGTGCGGTGCGGGACGAAGTCCAGCAAACTGCCTTTGCGGCCATCGTGGGTTTATTTGTGTTGGTGGGCCTGTACATTCCTTACAACGAACAACTGATTCAATGGCTGTTACTACTCGGGTTTCTTTTCTGGGCGGGGGTACCGGTTGTGTTCTATCTGGCTCCTCGACACGAACCCATCAAGTCATTAGACGGTGTGCTGCTGGCCGTAGGTGTCTTTGTATTTCTGGTGGCCGCCATCGCCATACAGTATCTTCGCAGCTTTGCACCTTTCGGCTCTGAGTGGCTGCTATTTTTTGCTTTCAGTATCATCTGGGTCATGGATATTGGCGCCTACTTCAGTGGTCGGCGTTTCGGCCGCAGGAAGCTGGCACCGCTGATCAGTCCGGGCAAGACGTGGGAAGGTGTCTATGGTGGTCTGGTGGTAACCGGTTTGCTCCTGCTGCTAGTGCTGATATTTGCCGACTGGGCAGCAGGTAATCGGGTGAAGCTCGTGCTCGCCACGATTCTGGCGGCCGGCGCATCGGTCCTCGGGGATCTGTTCGAGAGCAGAATCAAAAGAGCGGCAGATGTCAAAGACAGCAGCCAGATGTTGCCGGGCCATGGCGGCGTACTTGATCGTATCGATGGCGTTTTGTCAGCAATTCCTGTCTTCGCGTTCGTCTGGGCCTGGTTATGAATCTTGAGCGGCGTAGTATTTCGCTGCTCGGTTCCACCGGATCGATAGGTCAGAGCACGCTGGATGTGGTTTCCCGGCATCCTGATCACTATAGTGTTCACGCACTGTCTGCGTATTCTAGAGTGGATGAGCTGTTTAAACAGTGTCAGCGTTTTCAGCCCCGGATCGTCGTGCTGGGTACTGAGCAGGCAGCAGATCAGATGCGCCGCAAGTGTCTGGATGCAGGTCTCGACATACGTGTCGAGCAAGGGCCAGATGCGCTGGACGCCATTGCAGCAGACCCCATGGCAGATACCGTGGTAGCGGCCATTGTCGGGGCTGCAGGTTTGCTGTCAACTTTATCTGCTGCTCGAGCTGGAAAACGCATTTTGCTGGCTAATAAGGAAGCTCTGGTCATGAGCGGACAGCTACTGATGAGCGCGGCGAAAGAGGCTAATGCGTTGATAATGCCGGTAGACAGCGAGCACAATGCCATTTTTCAGAGTCTTCCGGCCACCAAAACAGGTGTCAGCACTGAGGGAGTCGTAAAAATATTGCTGACAGCATCGGGTGGACCATTACGTAAATGCACACTTGAAGAGCTGGCTGTTGTAACACCGCAACAGGCTTTGAAGCATCCTAACTGGTCCATGGGACCCAAGATTTCGATCGATTCTGCCACGTTGATGAACAAGGGACTGGAGGTGATTGAAGCCTGCCAGTTGTTTGCCCTGGAGGCTGACGATATTGAAGTTGTCGTGCACCCGGAGAGTATTATCCACTCAATGGTCAGCTATGAGGATGGGTCGACCATCGCGCAAATGGGTCGTCCAGACATGCGTACGCCCATCGCTCACGCATTAGCGTGGCCTGCACGCATCGACTCCGGAGTAGCTCCACTGAATTTTCTCGAGGTGTCGGGCTTGCATTTTGAAGAGCCTGACACCGATCGCTTTCCCTTACTGCGTCTGGCGTTCGACGCACAGCGAACCGGAGGCACGGCACCGGCAATTCTCAACGCAGCCAATGAGGTGGCAGTCGATGCTTTTCTGAACGAGTCTGTTGCTTTTTTACAACTGTCCGAGGTTGTTGAGCAAACATTGAGTCGTTCGAAAATATCCCCTGCTATCGATTTGGGCACTATCATTGAGGCCGACAGACAAGCTCGCGAGATCACCACAGAGATGATCGCCGCGGGCAGTCATTGAAGCCACCGTTCGTACTCCAAGAGATAATCAGCCTACCTTCATGATGTGTCCATGTTTAGCAACGTAATCGTCAGCACGCTTGCTTTTCTGTTAGCGCTTGGAATCCTGATCTCTATTCACGAATACGGTCACTTCTGGGTGGCTCGCCGTGTCGGCATTAAAGTACTCCGTTACTCGATCGGGTTCGGACGTGCGCTGATCACCCGCCGTGGCAAGGTAGACGATACTGAATTTGTGCTCGCCGCCATCCCTCTTGGCGGCTACGTGAAAATGCTGGACGAGCGTGAAGGTCCTGTCGCCGCCGGTGAGCAGCACCGGGCATTCAACCGGCAACCGTTGTGGGCGCGGAGCGCGGTTGTCGTGGCAGGTCCGCTAGCCAACTTCCTGCTCGCCATCGTTGCCTACTGGATTGTGATGATGATTGGCATCAGCGGCGTTGCGCCTCTGGTGGGAGCACCGGTTGCGGATTCGGCTGCGGCTGATGCCGGATTTCAGTACGAGGACAGAATTGTGTCTGTCAACGGAACGTCGACTCAGACCTGGACGGATGCCAGAATAGCGCTGCTTGAGTCCTCACTGAACGTCACAGAGCCTCTGAGTATCGAAGTTGAGGACGCGTCGGGGCAACGCCTGATGCGGCAGCTGACAGTGACTCAGGAAGACATGCTGAAGTCAGACGGTGACGCGGTTGCGAATCTCGGATTCCGCACCTGGTGGCCTGAGGTAGAGCCTCGCATTGGAGAGGTAGTGGCGGGCGGTGCCGCCGAATCTGCTGGTTTGTTAGCCGAGGACACTGTGGTCAGTGTCGATGGAAAGCCGATTCAGACGTGGCGGTCACTGGTTGAAGTAGTCCAGCCCAGTGCCGGAACACCATTGGCGCTGATCGTGGCGCGGGGCGGTGAACGGGTTCAGATCACGCTGACACCCGAGGCGGTAGAAATAGGAGACCAAACCATCGGCCGCATAGGCGTGATGGAAAACCAGTCTGCCGCGCTGGCTGAAAAATCGCAGGTCGTGGTTCGTTACGCGCCGCTGGCAGCCCTTGGACAAGCGGTGAAGCGCACGTGGGACATGTCGGTCCTGACGCTACGTATGTTAGGTAAACTGTTGTTTGGTCAGGCGTCTCTGGACAACATCAGTGGTCCGATCAGTATTGCTCAGTTCGCTGGTCAGTCGGTTTCTATCGGCATCGATCACTACATCAATTTCATTGCGTTGATCAGCATTAGTCTGGCTGTGCTGAATCTCCTGCCTATACCCATGCTTGACGGAGGTCACTTGTTGTTCTTCGCAGCCGAGGCCATTCGTGGCAAACCCTTGTCGGAGCGTGTACAGATCTGGGGTCAGCAAATCGGAATAGCCTTACTGGGGTCGCTGATGTTTCTGGCGTTCTACAACGATATATGGCGTCTGTTCCAATGATGCGATTTACCCACCTGTCAATAACACTGTTGCTGGCTTGCGCGTATGGTGCGGGTTCTGTCGTGTTCGCTCAGGAGCCAGAACCTGCTAGCCAGGCGCGCTCGAGTGCCGACGATTTTGTCATCTCGGACATCGTTATCGAGGGCAACGAGCGCATTGACCTTGGCACCATCCTCACCTACTTGCCGGTGCGCAACCGTGATCGCTTCATACCGCAGGAAGATGGCGCAAGAGTCCTTCGAGCATTGTATGAAACCGGCTTATTCAGCGATGTTGTTGTCAAGCAGCGCGACGGCAACACGCTGGTTGTACAGGTTGAAGAACGACCGTCTATCGGCAGTATCGAGATTGATGGCAACAAAAAAATAGAAACCGAAGAACTCAGCAAATCATTGCGACAGGCAGACATCGCATTAGGACGCGTCTATAACCGTTCGATTCTCGAAACGGTGGAGCGGGAACTGCGCCGCGTGTATTTCAGTTCGGGTAACTACGGCAGTGAAATCAACATCAACATCGAAGAGCTTGAGCGTAACCGCGTAGCCTTGAACATCGATATTGTTGAGGGTGCGGTAGCGCGTATTGAACATATCAATATCGTTGGCAATGAGTCCTACCCGGAAGACACATTGCTTGACTTGCTTAAATCGAGCGAGAAAAAAATCAACCCATTCAGTAGCGCTGATGAATATTCGCAAGTAAAGCTGGCTGCTGACATAGAGACTCTGCGTTCCTACTATCAGGATCGAGGCTTTATACGTTTCGAGGTGGATTCCACGCAAGTTTCCATCTCCCCCGACAAGCGGGACATCTTCATCGTCATCAACATCCGTGAAGGTGAACGCTATACGCTGCGTGATATCGAACTCGAGGGAGAAGTCGATATCCCACTCGAAGAATTGCGTTCGCTGATATCTGTCAAGGCGGGTGATGTTTTCGCTCGCAAGGATATTGTGCAAAGCAGCAACGCTATTAATGATCGATTGGGAGAAGACGGTTATGCGTTTGCCGATGTCGACGTGCTGCCCGATATCAATGATGAATCGCGAGATGTGGGCCTCACCTTTGTCATTAATCCGGGCAAGCGGGTCTATGTCAGACGCATTACTTTCAGTGGGCAGTACAAAACCCGTGATGAAGTATTAAGGCGTGAAATGCGGCAGTTGGAAGGTTCACGATTCTCGCCAGCGCTGGTCAGCCGATCCAGAGTGCGGCTGCAACGTCTGGCCTTCATGCAAAGCGTGAGTATCCGGACACCGCGTGTACCTGGTACAGATGATCAGGTTGATCTTGAAATCACTGTGCAGGAAGGTCAGTCTGGATCGTTCAGCGCGGGTCTCGGTTATGGCAGCGATGGCGGCACTACTGTCAACCTGGCGTTCCAGCAAGACAATCTGTTTGGCACCGGCGAAAGCCTTCAGTTTTCGTTCGACAATTCACGGACAACGCGTCAGCTTTCATTGTCTTTTCGTGATCCCTATTTCACAGACGACGGTATAAGCCGCACGGTCGGGGCGTTTATCAGGGAGACAGATACCAGTAACCAGAGCTCGACATCACGCTATCTGGCCAGTACTCGTGGCGCCAGCGTCCGGTTTGGTGTGCCGTTGAGTGAATTTTCCACTTTTCGTGTCGGGCTGGGCTACGAACGAACAGAGCTGGGAACAACCGGCGAATCACCCATCGAAATTACCTCCTTCGTTGAAGAGGAAGGTGATGTGTTCAATATCTACGATCTCAACTTCGGTTTTACCTACGATACTCGCAACAGAACCGTGTTCGCCACAGAAGGTGTCGTAAATCGGCTGACGGCAGAAGTGGCGATTCCGGGCAGTGATTACACGTATTACAAGCTCGGCTATGCGTTTGAAATTTTCAAACCGATAACCGAACGGTATACTTTTTCAACAACGCTGCGTGTCGATTCCGGATACGGCTACGGTGACTATGAAAGACTGCCATTCTTCAATCGTTACTTTGCGGGTGGAATACGGACATTGCGAGGATATCGCACTGGTAGCCTTGGACCCAGAGACAGCAAGGACAACTCTGCAGGTGGTGACTACAGAACGCTGGGTACTGTGGAGCTGATATTTCCTCCGCCATTTGTGGAAGAACCGGGTGCTACCCGTTTCAGTCTTTTCACGGATTTTGGCAATGTATACCGTGATACGGAATCGTTTGACGTCGACGAATTCAGAGCCTCCTATGGCATCGCTTTCGTCTGGCTATCGCCTGTCGGACCCTTAACGTTCAGCTACTCATTTCCTTTCAATGATCAGGAAGGTGATCGAACGCGGAATTTTGAGTTCAGTATCGGATCCATTTTCTGATGATGGATGCAGAACCTGTTTGTCAGAGGTCAACTTTGAGAGGGGCAACCCATTGAAAACCAGTTTGCAACCGCGTTGGTATGACGCTCTGAGTGCTGTTATCGGTGCCTGGATGCTATTTGTACCGTTTGCCTATTCGGCTGACGGGGAGGAAGCCGCTCTGTCACGTATCGGTTTCGTTGACATCCCGTATCTGATAGATCGAGCGCCACAAGCCGTCGAGGCCGAGCAGCGGCTGGAAACCGAATTTGCTCCCAGGCAGGCAGAGCTGGAAGCACAACGATCCGAACTTGTCATACTGGCTGCCAGGCTGGCAGAGCCCAATCTGGAAATGCCTGAGGCTGAGCTGGCTCGTCTGGATCGCGAATCGCGAGGTCTGGAGCGTCGGATAAAACGCAGTGAACAGGATTTTCGTGAAGAGCTGAACATCCAGAAAAACGACGAGTTCAAGAAGGTGCGAATTCTGGTGCTCGAAGCGATAGCAGAGTTTGGTCGTCAGCACGACTACGATCTGATCATTAGTGATGGTGTCTTGTTTGCGAACAAGAGAATTGACGTTACCGAGCGTATTCTCGATTCTCTGGAGCGTGAGAACGCCAGACTGCAGTCTGCCAACTAGCGTATCAGCAGCGCCATGATTCTCAAAGACTTGGCAGCTGCCCTCGATATTGAATTTCAAGGGGATCAGGCACAGCCGATAAATGCGCTCGCCCCCATCGACAGAGCGGGTAGCCAAGAGCTCGCGTTCGTCGTGAACGCACGCTATGCCAAAGCGTTGAGGGCGTCCGTTGCCGGTGCCGTTATCGTGCCCGAGTCTCTACGCCATGAAGCTCCCGGTAATTTTCTGATCAGTCCTGACCCTTACGCTGACTACGCTCGAGCTTCGTGGCTTTTGAAGCCGGAAGTAAGAGAACAGGGCGGTATTCATCCAACAGCCAGTATCCACGACACAGCCACTATTCACCCCAGTGTATCCATCGGTCCGGGTGTTAGCGTTGGTGCGAGCTCCGTTATCGGAGAACACAGCATTGTGGAGGCGCATTGCGTAGTCGGGGATGGAGTCAGCATTGGACGAGGATGCCGGCTATTCCCTCGCGTCACTCTCTACAGCAATGTGAGGATGGGAGACGCATGCCGCATTCAGTCCGGCGCCGTTATAGGCAGCGAGGGCTTTGGCTATGCCTGGACTTCTGATGGGTGGCAACAGATACAGCAGACCGGCGGTGTGGTGATTGGCAACCGGGTGCATGTTGGTGCCAATACCACAATTGACTGTGGCGCCATCGACCCTACCGTCATTGCTGACGGTGTCGTGATGGACAACCAGATCCAGATTGCACACAATGTCCATATCGGCGAAAACACCGCTATTGCCGGTTGCGTTGGAATTGCAGGTAGTACACACATAGGTAGCCACTGCCAGATTGGTGGAGCCTGCAACATTGTGGGCCATCTGACGATTACTGATCAGGTCGTTATCAATGCTGCTTCCCTGGTCTCACGCTCCATCACCACGTCTGGGCGTTATGGTTCCGGCACACCGCTACAACCCGAGCATCTGTGGCGCCGCAGTTTTGTTACTCTAGGAAAGATTGATGATCTGGTCAGGCGTATCCGCAAGCTGGAGCGTTCTGATCGTGCCGATTGACTTAATACCACCAAACCGGATTGACTAACTCCGTGGATGATATTCGAGAAATTCTGAAGTACCTGCCGCATCGTTATCCATTTCTGATGATTGATCGGGTCATAGATTTCCAGCCCGACGTCTCACTGACTGCGTTGAAAAACGTCACGTTCAACGAGCCGATCTTTACCGGGCATTTTCCACAGTCACCCATTTTCCCCGGGGTGCTGATTCTCGAAGCTCTGGCTCAGGCCTGTGCGTTACAAGCGTTCAAGACCATGGGTGGGTATCCCAGTGAGAAAACCCTGTATCTGCTCGTGGGAATCGACAAGGCGCGCTTTAAGCGTCAGGTTATTCCGGGTGATCAACTGATATTTCATGTCACCGTGCAAAAGGAGAAGCGTGGAATCTGGCGTTTTGACGCAACAGCCAAGGTTGGAGATGTACTGGCTTGCTCATGCGAAGTGCTAATAGCGCGCAATGAGATAGACGAGTGATTCATCCGACGGCCATAGTAGATGAGTCTGCAACGATTGCAGACGACTGTGAGATCGGTCCCTACAGCATCGTGGGTGCCGATGTCACTATCGGTGCTGGCACCACGATAGGGCCGCACGTTGTCCTCAAAGGGCCGACCACCATCGGTACCAATAACCGCATTTTTCAATTTGCCTCGGTGGGCGATGATCCTCAGGATCTGAAATACGACGGTGAGTTAACCACGCTGGAAATTGGCGATAGCAATACCATTCGCGAGTTTGCAACCATCAACCGTGGCACTGAAGGCGGTGGTGGCGTCACGCGCATTGGGAGCCATAACCTGTTCATGGCGTACATACATGTGGCGCATGATTGTCTGATTGGCGATCGAATCATCATGGCCAATGGTGCGTCACTGGCTGGACACGTAACGGTAGGTGATCACGCCATACTGGCAGGCTTTGCCTGCGTACATCAATTCTGCGAGGTAGGTGAGCACGCGTTTGTCGGGCTCAATTCTGTCGCCAACAGAGATGTCGCGCCTTTCACCATGGCGGTGGGAAACTATGCGGAAGGCAAGGGCATCAACAAGAATGGTTTGCGCCGGCGCGAGTTTTCCGAAGAAGCGATTCAGGCTCTGCATCGCACCTACAAGGTATTGCTGCGACAACATGGGGATCGGGACACGGCCATTGCCTCTGTTGCCACTGAAGCGGCAAAGCACCCTGAGGTTGCACGTCTTATAGAGTTCGTCGAAAAAAGCGAGCGCGGTGTTATACGCTGATCACGTGAGTGGTTTTCTGGAATTTGCCGATACTCTGGCGAGCGCCATGAATCCCTGAATCAGCTTGCTGTGGCGTCGTTCGCGTAAACAGATGATGGATTCGTCCATGGTCATTTGCATGTCGTGAATAGGAATTTTAGCCAACCCCTGATGCTGTCCAAACTCAGCCTCCGATACAACACCGACACCACCACCATCAGAGACGATCAGCCGAACCGCTTCGCGACCTTCAGCTTCTATGCTAGCGGTTAAGACAACACCGGTCGTTGCGGCCTGCTGTTCCAGCTGTGAGCGTGTTCTTGAACCGTTTTCACGTAGCACCAGTGGCCAGTTAGCCAACTGCTTCATGCTGACCGATGTCTTTTGTGCGTAGGCGCTGTCGACAGGGGCAAAGGCGACGATAGGTGATGAGTCCAGCTTGACGACTTCGTGGTTGCGGGCATCGGGCAAGATTCCCAGAACGCCAATGTCGGCTTCGTATCGGTTGAGTTGCTCTACGACCTGATCCGAGTTTCCTGAGCTGACAGACACAAAAACCTCAGGGAATTCGTGGCGAAACTGGGCCAGCACCTGTGTCATGTGATGGGCGGAATCGGCGATAATCCGCAGTGTGCCAGCGTGTTCGGCCAGTGATTCGCTAAGAAATTCGAGAGCCTGATTCTCCACGTCGAACATGCGGTGAGTCATATCGAGCAGTATTTTTCCTTTCTCGGTCAGTTGCACCTGCTTCTTCTGCCGGTTGAACAGACGAATGTCGTATTCAGCCTCCAGCTTTCGAACCTGATCTGAAATAGCGGGTTGCGTTAGATTGAGCTTGTCGGCCGCGCGTGAAAAACCGCCGGAAACGGCTACGTAATGAAAAGCCCTCAGCTGGACGTAACGCATGGACTAAGTACCTCGGGAAAATTCGATTTTCAATCAAAGAAAAATCGATAGATGTATATGATTTATCGATTTTACAGATGTAATGGTGGCGTGTACTGTAGCCATGCGTACAAACTCCTGTGTGGTACAACATCTTGGAAAGACCGCGATTAGGCGAACCTTATCTGCTGACCCCAGGGCCGTTAACCACGGCCTATACGGTGAAGGAGACGATGCTGCGTGACTGGGGCTCGTGGGATGACGATTTTCGTGCCATGACGTCGCAGATTCGCAAGGATCTTTTATCGATGATTGATGACCTCGAGCAGGCATTTGATTGTGTACCCATTCAGGGCAGCGGCACATTTGCCGTTGAAGCCATGCTGGGGAGCTTGCTGCCAAAGCAGGGCAAGGCACTGGTGCTTGCAAATGGCGCCTATGGTCAGCGTACTGCGCAGATTCTCGACACAATTGGTCGAGCGTATACGATCATCGACAAGGGGGATTATCTACCGCCAAGAGGCGATGAGGTAGCTGCAGCGCTCAGCGCTGATCCAGATATCACGCACGTGGTGGCCGTTCACTGTGAAACCAGTTCAGGTATTCTGAATCCGCTGGAAGAGATATCCGAAGCAACCTATGCTGCGGGTCGATCCTTACTGGTAGACAGCATGAGCGCCTTTGGTGCAGTTCCTTTGACGGTTGATCACATTCGCTTTGATGCGATCGTTTCATCCGCCAACAAGTGTATTGAAGGCGTGCCGGGATTCGGCTTCGTCATCGCTCGTAAGGCGCTGTTAGAGGCTTCACAGGGTCGGTGTCATTCTCTGAGTCTGGACTTGTACGATCAGTGGGCCACGATGGAAAAAACCGGTCAGTGGCGATTCACACCAGCCACCCATACCATTGCAGCTTTCGTAGAGGCTTTACGCTTGCACCGTCTTGAAGGTGGAGTAGATGCACGGGGTTCGCGATATCGCGAGAACCGCGACACGCTGGTCAGCGGCATGCGCTCCCTGGGATTTGAAACCCTGTTGAGGGATCGCTGGTTGTCCCCGATCATCGTTACGTTTTTCAATCCTGCCGATGCTAATTTCAAATTCACGCGGTTCTATGAGCTCATGAAAGAGCAGGGTTTCATCATTTATCCCGGCAAGCTTACTGAAGTAGACAGCTTTCGTATCGGTTGCATAGGGCAGATAGATGCCAGTGTCATGACAGCGGTAGTTAGTGCTGCGGCTCATGCACTGCAGCTAATGGGTGTGAATAGTGCGCAACCACCGGCACAGGCCTTAGCTGAACGCGAAAAGCTTGTCAGCTAGATGTTTTTTTACTCAATTCTTCGGGATAACAATACCTAATCATGTCACCTCAACTGACCGTCAACGACCGAGACTATGCCGTGCCACACGTTTGCGCGATCGCCATCTGCCTGGATGGATGCGAGCCCGCTTATCTGGATGCTGCCATTGAAGCCGGTTTGATGCCAACACTGGCTCGTCTGCGCAAGGAGGGTACTGACCGACTGGCTCACAGCGTCATTCCCAGCTTCACTAATCCGAATAACATGTCAATCGCAACAGGTCGGCCACCGTCGATTCATGGAATATGCGGTAACTTTCTGTATGACCCGAGCACGGGTGAGGAGGTGATGATGAATGATCCGAAGTTCCTCAGAGCGCCCACTATTTTTAGTACGTTCTATAACGCAGGGTATCGAGTGGCCATCGTGACAGCCAAGGACAAGTTGCGCGCCTTGCTGGCTCACGGTATGTCGTTCGATGGTGACCGCGCCATTTGTTTTTCGTCTGAGCGCGCTGCACAAACCAGCAAAGCCGTTCATGGAATAGAGAATGCCTCCCATTGGCTCGATACTCCAGTGCCAGAAGTGTATTCCGCTGCGTTGTCAGAATTTGTTTTTGCAGCAGGGGTAAAACTGCTGAAAGAATTCAAGCCCGATCTTATGTATCTGACTACTACTGATTTTATTCAGCATAAGCACGCACCGGGAGATGCTGAAGCCAATTCGTTCTATGCAAACTTTGACACTTTTCTAACCGAGCTCGATGCTAGTGGCGCGGCTATTGTCATTACAGCCGATCATGGCATGAAGCCCAAGCATCATGCGGATGGTTCCCCCAGCGTTGTGTATGTTCAGGATCTTCTCGATGAATGGCTCGGCAAGGATGCAGCCCGTTTGATCTTGCCAATTACTGATCCCTATGTGGTGCATCATGGTGCGCTAGGCTCTTTTGGTACTGCTTATTTACCCGAGTCTGCTGATGAAGCCGACATCATCGCGCGACTTCTGGCTATTGAGGGTATTGACGTTGTCTTGAACAAGCAGGAAGCCTGCACTCGCTTTGAACTCCCTGAAGATCGTATGGGAGACATTGTCATTATTTCCACTGAGAATGTCACCGTCGGTACCAGTGAGCATCGTCATGACCTGGCGGCACTGGATGTACCGTTGCGTTCGCACGGTGGTCTAACTGAGCAAGTCGTGCCTTTTATCGTTAACCGAAAAATGCCTGAACTCAGTGCAGCCCCTGCGTTGCGTAACTTTGATGTTATCAACGTTGCTTGCCAGGCTTCACTAGTGGCACGTTGATTTTGCATAGCGGCCAGATTTACTGTTTTTCGTATCACTGTCTATCTACTCATTAACTGAAAACGACTGCACTATGAATGGTTCCAACCATACTGTCAGAAAAGAGGCCATGCGTATTGGTGGCGAAAAGGTACACACCGAAGGCGTTATCGAAGTGCGCTACCCCTATACCGATGAAGTGATAGGTACCGTGCCAGCGGGTGGTGCCGAACACGCCCGGCAGGCGTTCGAAATAGCGGCAGCGTACCGCCCTCGTCTAAGTCGTTATGAACGGCAACAAATACTGTTCAAGGCTGCTGAGCTGATTCGTGAACGTCGAGAAGAGATTGCTCACTGGCTGACACTGGAGCTGGGTATTTGTCATCAGCATGCGTTGTACGAAACCGGTCGATCATACGATGTTTTTATGCTGACCGGACAGCTCGCCATTCTGGACGATGGTCAGATATTTTCATGTGATCTTACGCCCCATGGAAAAGATCGAAAGATATTCACCAAGCGCGAACCGGTAAGAGCCATCTCAGCCATCACACCATTCAATCATCCATTGAACATGGTAGCGCACAAGATTGCGCCGTCCATAGCGACAAACAACTGCATGGTTTGCAAGCCCACCGAGTTGACGCCGTTAACTGCCATCACACTGGCAGATATTCTCTACGAAGCGGGTTTGCCTCCAGAGATGTTTCAGATTGTCACCGGCATGCCAGCCGACATCGGTGATGAGATGGTGCTGAACGATAACATCGAGATCATTACGTTTACCGGTGGCGTACCGGTGGGAAAGATTATCGCCAGCAAAGGTGCCTACAAGCGACAAGCGCTTGAGCTGGGTGGCAACGATCCACTGATTATCCTGAATGATCTGAGTGATGCAGACCTTGACAAGGCCGCCACCATTGCGGTTGCCGGTGCAACGGGTAATTCCGGGCAGCGTTGCACAGCGGTGAAACGTATCCTTGCTCAGGAGTCCATCGCCGACAAACTGGTTGTTCGTATCCTTGAAAAGGCCAAGGCCATGAAGCATGGTAATCCAATGGATCCTGAAACTCAGCTGGGATGTGTTGTGCATGCTCAGGCGGCAGAACTTTTTGAAAACCGAGTGCATGATGCAGAGAGTCAGGGAGCAAAAATTCTCTACCACCCTGGCCGCGAAGGTGCGTTGTTGCCTGCCATCACTATTGACCACGTTCCACACGATAGTGAGCTGGTTATGGAGGAAACGTTTGGACCAATCGTACCGATAGTCAGAGTGCCTGACGATGACGAGGCGGTGATGGCGATTTCCAATTCAACGCAGTTCGGATTGTCTTCGGGTGTTTGCACTAACAACTTGCATCGCGCGACGGCTTTTATTGAAGGATTGGACGTAGGCACAGTAAATATCTGGGAGCAACCTGGATACCGCATAGAGATGTCACCCTTTGGCGGGATAAAGGATTCTGGTAACGGTGTCAAAGAAGGGGCACTGGAGGCAATGAAGTATTTCACTAATGTGAAAACGTATTCTTTGCCTTGGCCTCGATAGACCCTGAAACGCATTATCCAGACTGCTTCAGATCGATCTGTTTTTTTAATCACCTTGTGTTCTAGCTTAGGTAAAAGTAATGTAGAAGGGGTTTCGGATGTTACCCGGGTGTATCGTAAGTTTAAAAATTCAGACAAATCAGGAGTTTAATTCGTGAAGCGATTTTTATTGTCCACCAGCGTATGCCTGTTTACAGGCGCTGCGCTGGCTGATTGTCCTGCCGTTACGGTAGCGGATCCCATGGGAGTCGCTGCAGGCGCCTATCCTCAGCAATACGAGCTCTCTGAATTCCAGGAAGCCGCGAGTTGTGAACTGTCGTTTTCTGAAAATCCCGATATGGCAGCGTTGAACGGAAGGATTCGCGGCAATGCGGATCTTCCACCACTGGCAGAACGTTTACCGTCAGAGCCGCTCGTGGTTGCTCCTTACGATGCAATCGGCACCTACGGCGGTACGTTCCGCGCATTATCGAATGCCACAGAAGCGGGCACGTCCGACTTTCTCTCTACACGGCACGTCAATCTGGTGCGTTATTCAGATGATTTGTCCACTATCGTGCCCAACGTAGCAAAAGGTTGGGAATGGAATGAGGAATTCACCGAACTGACTTTCTTTTTGCGAGCAGGGCACAAGTGGTCTGATGGTGCACCGTTTACCGCAGAGGACGTCAAGTTCTGGTACGACAATCTGGCACTGGACTCCAAGGTTATTGAAAGCGCGAAAGATTACGTGCTTGTGGGTGGTGAGCCCATGACGGTCGATGTGGTGGATCCACAGACCGTTCGCTTCAATTTGCCTGCACCAAAGCCAGGTTTGCTGGCTCACTTTGCCACACACTTTGCGCAAGGTTTTCAGCCAAAGCATTTTCTGGGTCAGTTCCATCCAGACATCAATGCCGATGCTGACAAGCTTGCTCAGGCTGCAGGCTTTGAGAATGGTCTTGAAGTGATCAAGTCCTATTTCGGTAATTCAGATTGGACAGACACACCGTCACCATTATTGAACAGCCCCGAAAAAGTAAGCAGCCTGCCGGCTGATGTGGTTCCTACGCTGGAAAGCCATATCTATGTGGCGGACTCCACCGAAGGTCGTCATCTGGTGGCTAATCCTTATTTTTATATGGTAGATACGCAAGGCAACCAGCTGCCTTACATCAGCGAGCAGGACGAGGTCTATATTAACGATGCTCAGGTACGATTGTTAAAACTGGTCAATGGCGAAGTGGATTACAAGGCGCAGTCACTGCAATTGTCTGATGTGCCCTTGTTACTGGAAAATCAGGAAAAAGGTGAGTACAACATCGATATTCGTCCCAAGATAGCCATGCACACGTTTTCGTTCAACGTGACATCAGACGATATGGAAAAACGCAAGGTGTTCGGCGATCTGCGATTCCGTACAGCCATGTCTATAGCGATCAATCGTGATGATCTGAATGAAGCTGCCTATTTCGGTCAGGGAGTGCCAAGTCAGTACATTGGTTTTTCACCAGCTCCGGATTTTGTTGACGAAAAATGGGCTTCACACGAGGCTCAATTCGACCTTGACCGTGCCAAATCTTTGCTCGATGAAGTGGGCATGATGGATACTGACGGCGACGGATTCCGTGAGTTACCCAACGGCGACAAGTTTGTTCTGAACATGCAGTTCGCCACGCAGGGTATTGCCGGGCAGGTTGTTGAACTTGTTGGCCAGTACTGGTCAGAAGCGGGTATACAGACCACCGTAAAAGAAATAACGCCGGACGAGTATCGTTCCGCTCAAAGTTCGAATGCGCTGGATGTTGGAATGTGGGAGAAAGGACAGCCGATGGGCATTGTGTTGGGCAACAATGAACTGTGGGTTGCGCCGTTCGAAAACTACTTTGCGCACAGAGTTGGCATGTTATGGGGTGAGTATCTGGAGTCTGATGGTGCGAAGGGTGTAGAGCCACCTGATTACGTCAAACAGCTCAATGATGATATCAATGCGTTTCAATCAAAGCCGGTGGGTTCTGATGAGTCCAACGAGATTGGTGCCCGAATGGTTCAGAACATGACAGAAAATCTGTTGTTCATTGGTACTGCTCTGACGCCTGATCCCATCTATTACCGTAATGCGTTGAAGAACGTAACTGAGTTCAAGACGGCCTCTTATGAATACTACAGAACGTATCCGTACCGTGCTCACCAGTGGTTCCTGAGCGAGTAGGATCCCTGCATTCAGGATCCTTTAGAGCTGGCTGATAGTTACCTTCAGTGTGCTGAATAAATTACAGCCAGTTTCCTGTCTGATGATTCCGGGTTTTATTAAACCCGGGATCATTATCGTTCAGTTTCGCGACGTTCGCAGCGCACTTCGTTAATGGCAAGATTTATTCAATTCACGCTGATGCGTGCCGTGATGTCCCTGTTCACACTGCTGACAGTCTCCTTGATTGTCTTCAGCTTGATGGAACTGGTTCCCGGAAACTGCGCAGAGCGCTACCTTGCTTTCAAGAATACGCAAGGCTCTCAAATAACAATAGACGATATCAAGGCGGAGGAACGACGGCTTGGCCTGGATCAACCTTTTTTAAAACGCTGGACCGACTGGGTCGGCAACGTCTTCTTCAAAGGTGAATTTGGTGATAGCTGCATATTGCGGCTAGACATCAATCAGTTGTTGAGCGACAAATTCTGGATAAGTCTCGGGATCTGTCTGGCAGCGTTGGTGGTCGCCTATCTAATCGCCATACCGGTCGGCATCTATTCAGCCACCACTAAAAGTGCCGTAGCGAACAACTCGCTGCGCTTTGTCAGCTATCTGGGTCTTGCACTACCCAACTTTCTGCTGGCATTGATTATCATGCTGATTTCCACCGTGTTGTTCGGTGACTCGCTTACGGGATTGTTTTCGGCCGAGTATCGCGACGCTCCATGGTCAGTCGACAAATTCCTCGATTTCCTCTCCCGTGCCTGGCTACCTATTTTCATATTGGGTTGGTCAGCGACAGCCTTTGCTTTACAAACCGTGCGTGCCCTGATGCTTGATGAAGTCGGGAAGCTCTATGTAACAGCAGCGTCGGCTCGTGGGATTTCGGGATCAAAACTGTTGTGGCGTTACCCGGCGAGACACGCAATGGGCCCAGTCATTAACTCACTGGGATTCGACCTGAATCGAATTTTCAACGAATTGCCCGTAGTTGCGCTGATTCTTACGTTGACAGAAGCGGGTGCCTTACTGATCGAATCACTGGCACGTTCAAATGATCAACAGCTGGCAGGTGCAATCATCTTCTTGCTGACTGCCAGTATCGTACTGGTCAATTTTGTTACCGATATCCTGTTGGCGTTGATGGATCCGCGAGTTCGCAAAGGGTTAATAGGCGCATGAGTCTGCTGTCCAGAAAAAGCAAGAGTGATGATAGCCAGGCACTCAAGGAAGCATACTTTACGGCTTCACAGGGCCAGCTGATTCGCGCACGGTTTCGGCAGAACAAAGCGGCAATGGTGGCGGCCTGGGCCCTGACCCTGATGATTCTGATGGGGTTTTTTGCACCATTTCTGTCGCCGTACTCACCCGATATTGCCGGGCGCGACAAAGAGTACGAAAATGGTGCACCTCAGATGCCGAAATTCTGGGACGAAAACGGTTTTTCAGCAAGACCCTTTCTTTACACGATGGAGCGGGAGCGGTCCATCAAGACCAATTTTCGCTGGGTAACCACAGAGAACCGTGAAAAGCGCCGGTATGTCGAGTTGTTTGTACGTGACTGGGAATACAGCTACATCGATCTTGACTGGGATCTACCTGGTGATTTCTTTGATGTGGACGTAAAGGCGCTGACCACGGATTTGCACCTGTTCGGTATCAGTGAGGGGGGGATACATCTTTTTGGTACTGATGCCTCAGGTAAAGATATCTACTCAAGAACGCTCCACGCTATCAACACCTCGCTGGCGGTAGGTACGCTGGGGGTGCTCATCTCGTTTGTACTTGCGCTGATTATTGGCGGGGTGGCGGGGTACTTTGGGGGCTGGATAGACTCGGTATTGCAGATGATTACCGATGCCATCAGGACGGTACCACCCATACCGTTGTTCATGGCGCTGGCGGCGTTCATGCCAGACTCCTGGAGTTCGGAAACCAGGTTCTTCTTCATCGCCAGCATTCTGGGATTGATTGGCTGGCCAACACTAGCCCGGCGCATTCGCACACATCTGCTCACGGAACGCAGTCAGGAATACGTACTGGCTGCCGAGCTATGCGGGGCGTCGTCCAGTCATGTCATTCGTCGCCATTTGCTACCGAGCTTTACCAGCTACATCATTGTGGATCTGATGATTACGTTTCCCTATGTTGTACGCTCAGAAACTGCATTGAGCTTTATAGGGTTGGGCTTGACAGACCCCGTCAACTCTCTGGGTTCACTGATGCAGAGTGTTTCAAAAGCTGATGTCATCCTGAACTACCAGTGGTACTTCATTCCCGTGTTGTTTTTCATCGCCTTTGTGCTTGCCTTTGTGTTTGTGGGCGATGGTTTGCGCGATGCAGCTGATCCATACTCGAAATCCAAAAAATGAGTTTGCTCAACGTTAACAACCTGACACTGCAGTTTGATACGGATGAAGGTCGTATCACAGCGGTAGATGATGTCTCGTTCGAATTGAATGCGGGTGAAGTACTGGGTCTGGTGGGTGAGTCGGGTTCTGGCAAATCAGTCACAGCGAAAGCCTTGATGAAGCTGAACCCAGACAACGCCGTCTATGGCGATCAATCATCCATAACGTTGACGCTGGAGGACGACAAGATTGATGTCCTGTCTTTGAAGTCTGGCAAGGATCTTCAGGTGATTCGCGGTGGTGCGGTATCCATGATTTTTCAGGAACCGATGGCAAGTTTTGCACCAGCCATTTCCATAGGCGACCAGATGGTAGAGCAACTACGACTACACAAGAATATAACCAAGCGAGAAGCTACCGAAATATCTATCGAAATGCTGGATCGTGTAGGCATCTCTGATGCGTCAAAACGCTTTAATCAATATGCGTTCGAGCTATCCGGTGGCATGCGCCAGCGCGCCATGATTGCCATGGCATTGTCCACACGCCCCAGTCTGTTGATCGCCGACGAGCCCACTACGGCACTGGATGTGACAATCCAGGCTCAGGTGATTGATCTGATGAAAGACCTGATCAAGGAATTCGGGATGGGCATTCTATTCATCACCCATGATCTTGGAGTCATCGCGCAAACAGCCGACAGAGTAGCAGTCATGTACCTGGGTAAGCTGGTTGAGCAGGGTTCGGTAAGAGATGTTATTAAAAATCCGTCACATCCCTATACACGCGGGCTGTTGAATGCTTTGCCAAAACTGGACGACCTTGACACGCCGCTTATGCCAATTCCCGGTGATATACCCAGCCCGCTGGAGCGGCCACAGGGATGTGTATTCCACACACGGTGTTCCATGGCTGAACCTCGGTGCATGCAATCAGTGCCAGCATATTCATCGTTTGGCGATGGTCACAAGGCAGCCTGTTTCGTTACTGCTGAACAGCAGGGGGTTTCATGAACAAGGCGGTGAAACAAGGCATCGACACGCATTCCAGTGTGAGCCAAGCGCTGATCACTGCCGATAAATTGTCTGTCCAGTTTCCGATTGGAGGCGGGTTTTTGCGTAAAAAGCAGATGCTGCGAGCCGTCGATGATGTCAGCCTTGCGATACCGAAGGGCTCTTTCTTTGGGCTGGTGGGCGAAAGCGGATCGGGCAAGACAACACTGGGTCGTGCCATGCTCAGGGCTGCGCCAATCTCCGGTGGTAGTATCCATTACTCAGATGGAGAGGTTAGCTACAACCTGGTTGATCTACCCAAAACCGAGCTGATTGAATATCGCAAACGCGCCCAGCTGATATTTCAGGACCCGTATGCCGCGTTAAGTCCCCGCATGACGGTTCGTGACATCATCGCCGAACCGCTGGAAGTGATGGGTATAACCAAGACTCGCGAGGAGACCGATGAACGAGTACGCAGTATTGCCACGAAATGCCGCCTGAATCTTGAGCATCTGAGGCGTTTTCCACATGCCTTCTCCGGTGGGCAGCGGCAGCGCATATCCATAGCCCGTGCTCTGGTATCCAATCCACGCTTTGTGGTGGCTGATGAAAGTGTTGCGGCGCTGGACGTCTCTATTCAGGCTGACATTTTGAATTTGTTGAAAAGCTTGCAGGAAGAACTGCAACTGACTTACCTGTTTATCAGTCACGACTTGTCTGTAGTGGCGCACATCTGCGATCATGTTGCGGTGATGTATCTAGGTCGACTGGTAGAGACGGCCCCTACACGAGAACTGTTCAGGGCACCACGCCATCCATACACCAAGGCGCTGATGTCGGCCATACCGTCACTGGATCCGGATCAGCGGGGCAACGCGCAAAAGCTGGAAGGCGAGATTCCATCGCCCACAAATCCGCCTTCGGGCTGCAAGTTTCACACACGATGCCCGCACACCATCGATATTTGCAAACAAAAAGAGCCCACTCTGGATCATTTGGGTGTAGAGCATGACGTCGCGTGTCATCGTTGGCAGGAACTCAGTGGCCCGGCATGAATGGGTAGCGGTTTTGCTTGTCCATTGTTTTAGCTAGCGGATTACTCATGACTGGAAAAGTACTACTGATTGTTTTGGATCAGTTCCGTGCAGACTGTGTTGCCACCAGTGTGCACAACGAATTCTCTGGTGAGGCAACGTTGGAAAGTAGCCCGCTACACGATGCCGTCACGCTGCCTAACTTGCAGTCGCTCATGCAGGAAAGCATGACCTTTACTCAGCACTACACCGTTACCACTCCGTGCGGTCCATCACGAGCAAGTCTGTTGACCGGCCTCTATGCCATGAACCATCGTTCCGTGCGCAATGGCACGCCATTGGGGTCACATCACCAGACGTTGGGTCAGCACTTGCGCTGCCTGGGCGTTGAGCCGATGCTCTTTGGCTATACCGATGCCAGCGCTGATCCAGTCGGGCGTCATCCTGATGATCCGGATCTCAAGGACTATGAGGGTGTCGCCAATGGATTCAACGAGATGGTGCGCATGCGTCTGGAGAGTGCTGGGCCATGGGTTGGATACCTGAAAGCCCGCGGTGTAGATGTTCCCTCCAACTATTGGGATCTGTATAAACCAGAGCTGGACCGTTCTACGGCGAGCGCGGATTATCCCGATGGATCACCGGTGCGCTCACCGGCACGATACGCGGCAGAGGACAGCGACACCGCATTCCTGACAAACAGAACACTGGAGACTCTGGCAGCCTACGAATCATCCAGCTGGTTTTCATTATTGACTTATATACGCCCCCACCCACCTTTGGTAGCACCAGCGCCATTCAACTGTGCTGTTGCTCTGGAGACGTTGCCAAAACCTGCTGGCCGATGTTCAGTAGATCAGTTGTGCCAGTCACATCCTTTTTTTAAAAGCTATTTTTCCGAGCCTGCCAATAAAGGACTTTTTATCGGTTTTGACGGTCACTGTGAAAAGCTGACGGATCATCAGATTGCCGAATTGCGGGCTGTCTATCTTGGGCTTGCGTTAGAAGTTGACCAGCATATCGGCAGAATCATCAGTTACCTGCGCGAATCTGGGCAATACGATGACACTCTGATTGTTGTTACCGCTGATCATGGCGAAATGCTGGGCGATCAGCATTTGTGGGGAAAGTCTTTCCCGTTTGATGCAGCACTGAGAGTGCCGCTGATCATAAGAGACCCACGGTCGCCGCAAAGCCATGGAACCCGCACAGAGGCATTCACAGAATCAGTGGATATTGCACCGACACTAATTGAATGGTGTGGTGGGGATGTACTACCGGCGCTTAACGGGCGCTCGCTAATGCCATATCTTGATGGCAAGAAACCGGAGCACTGGCGACAGTACGTGTTCAGTGAAGCTGAGTTGGGTGAACCGGATGTTCCTACTCGTTTTCAGCAGATGCATAATTTGCCTTCAGAGCAGGCAAATTATGCTGTACTCAGAACGAAACAGTACAAGTACGTACATTTTAACGGGGGCTTGCCACCCATGTTGTTCGATCTGGTCACAGATCCTGACGAGACACTTAACCTGGCCAATGATGATGGATATCAGTCAATCGTGATGACGCTCAGTGCTCAGATGCTGAACCACCGGATGAGTCATGCAGAGCATTCGCGTACCGGTATGAAGTTGACAGAGCGTGGACTTTTCACATCAACACTGGTGTATAAATACCCATGAGTGCAAACAAGTCGAAAGATCCCCTGCATGGAATAACGCTTGAAGCAGTCGTCATTGCGCTTGTAGAGCATTACGGGTGGCAAGAACTGTCTCAACGAATCAATATCAATTGTTTCAAGAGTGATCCATCTATCAAGTCTTCGCTTAAATATCTACGTAAAACCCAGTGGGCCAGAAATAAGGTTGAGGCCTTGTATATATCCATGAAATCATAAAAGAGCCGTTTTTATAATGTAATACACGCTTGATAGGGGCGAGCGTCGGCATAGTGATTTCTCCCCGAAGATGCGCTGGATCCCAGTCTGATTCTGGCTAATCCGTGTTGGTCAGTTGTCTAATCAACTTTGCAACCCTCATAGATGCCTTGGCATCACCCATTTTCTGTCTGACAATATCAATTTCTCTGAGCATCTCAGATCGCCTGTTATTGTCCTGCAACAGTGATAGAACATCATGAGCCATTGCTTCTGGTGTTGCAGCATCTTGAACGTACTCCGGTACAATTCGCTTGCCTGCCACGATATTGACCAGTGAAATATCCGGAATTTTAATCAATCGTTTCATGATGGCGTAGTTGATTCGGTTCACGATATACATCACGACCATGGGCGTACCCACCAACGCGCTCTCAAGTGTCGCCGTGCCAGACGCTACCAGAACAGTATCGGCAGCACGCATCGTATGGCGCGAATCATCAACAACGACATGCAGCTTCGGCGGCTTGTTGATGCTGACTACCTGCTCGACAAAAGACTGTGTCAGTGTTGGCGCTACTGGCAGCAGAAACTGGCACAGTGGTTCTCGTTTCGCAATAATCTGAGCAGTCGCCAGCATCGCTGGCAGGTTACGGTTTATTTCACCGTTACGGCTTCCAGGTAGCAACGTGACAACCGGGGCATCCGAGTCAAGGTTGAAGTGTTTCCTTGCCTCCTGAGTGGTGAACGCAGACACAGCATCTGCCACAACAGGATTACCGACATAGGTTACGGGTATGCCTGCTTTCTCGTAAATGGCTACCTCAAAAGGAAACAATACGGCCATGTGCGAGACCAGACTGCCAATTCTGGGTACGCGTCCAGCTCGCCATGCCCAGACTTGCGGACTGACATAGAACAGTACCGGTATGCCTAGTTCTTTGGCTGTCTCCGCCAGCTTCAGGTTGAAGTCCGGGTAATCAACCAGTAAGAGCAAGTCAGGTTTACGGCGACGCATCTCCTCACGCAGCAGGCGTAGTCGCTTGAGAAACTTGTGGTAGTTGAGCAGAACATCAACTATGCCGATGACTGCCAGGTCGCGGCAATCGACAACGAGCTCAGTACCGGATTTTTCGAGTAGACCTGCACCCATCCCGAAAGCGTGGAAGTCCACATCCAGTGCATCTAGTGCGTGAGCTGCATGAGCATCGCTGGAGGCTTCACCAGCGGAAACCATGATGCAAAGTTGAGGGGAGGGAGTCATAGGAGCCATCAGTCGTTGATGGCTCCTATGGTAAACCCATTCTTCAGTTTACAAACAGCTTGCGTCGGCGCCAGGCCAGTGCGGCTAGTGCGAGTGATAGCAAAGTACCATTGTCGGACCCGCCACCTGAGGCATCGTTACTAACGGTGTTTTCGCCCGAGTTGGCAGCGCCTACTGCAGGTATCACAGCGACCGGAGAGATGGTTTCCCCCGAGTTTTCAGTGGGTGAATTTCGTGCAGCAGGCTCATTCGGTAAACTACCCGTATCGATGTCATCCTCATCTGGCGAACTTCCATCATCGTTCAAGACATTGTTGTCGGGGTTTATGTCAAGCGTTCTTGACGTCAGATTCATACTCAGTGATTCGCTGTCACCGGTTTGAGTGCTGACCAGCAATGTAAAGCGTGATTCGGTCTGTTCGCTCAACGTGTCCCGTATACACTGAAGCTCTGATCTGATGGTGGAGCAATCCCAGCCGCTGTCACTGGATATACCTTGCCATACGGCATCGCCGGCGATGTTGATGTTCAGCTGTAGTTGCTGAGCACCCAGCGAACCCTGGTTCAATATACTGACGCCAATTTCCAGTCCTTCACTGGTCACGTTAGTGGTAGGTTGCAGCAATGCAAGATCGGTGGCATACATCAGATCGACAGAATCTGAATCGTGTTGGCTCAGGCCGTCTCTTTGTCCGACGACAATGCCATCAGGCACGATGATGGTGCGTTCTCCCGTGGCACTGAAAAAATACTCTCCGTAATGCATGATGGAGCCGTAGTCGTAGATTCCCACATTCTCAACACCCGCTGTGAGTATGTTGAAGTTGATTTCCTTACCCTCGACAATCTGATCCCAGTCAATCTGAGCGAAGTTATCTCTGTCTGGTCGAGTGTGTTCGTGGAACAGTCCCAGTGCATGTCCTATCTCGTGCACGATGCTACCCATCGAGCAACGATCCGACACCATGATGGATTGTTCGCCACCCTGCATACCCACAAAGGATGCACAGCTGTTGCTGTCATCGAAGCGTATGTAGTTGGGGTACTGATCCCTGTTGTCATCGGTAAGTTCGACAAAAGTCATGGTGGTATTTTCTGTCCAGTGTTGTATTGCTTCAGCAATCTTGTCCTGCTGGATAGTGGAATTTCTGATGGGCGGCAAGTAGGGCACAATGCCATCAGGCCAGCGTCCGAATGCATCGCTTCGTGCCAGTCCGCGTCCGCGTAATCGGCTCTTGAGGCCACCATCGGAGTTGACCTTGCCCAGTATGATGTCGCCTTCAAAGACGGCGATACCCTGGATGATTTCATATTCGAAAGCACCTGACCGGCCCGTCGACGGCAGCGAATTCGTGAAGTCATTCAGCATCTTGGGATCTGCCTGAAACATCTCGGGATCGGAGGCTTTGGCGCAGCCGGTCAGCGAGATGAGCACCAGACAGGATAGCCTGACCGCATGCCTGCACGAGGCAGGTCGTTTTTGGTTGAACCGCATTGACAGCACTCACTATTATTATTATTTTTATGTGGCGTCATCGTTCAGCCTTTTGGGGGCTGGATAATGCATCCATCTGTACCTGTATCGGTACTTCTGCGAGACCATGAACCGGTAGTTCTGTGAGGTTACGCGGTATCTCTGCTCAAATAGAGACGTCGCTGGCAAAAAGCTGATGTTGTGTCGAATACTTCACGTGATGAATATCAACTTCTGTTAACTCAGGACGTGTAGTTGGGTCTGACTATCGAAAAGGTGAACCTCGTAAGGCTGTATGTACAGTGAAAATTGGGATCTGATAGCTTGTCGGAAATCCTTGTCAGTTTTTGCCGAAACAAAGCCCCCACCCACCTTTACGGTGATCATGGTGCCATCACTGAGTAGTTCGTCGCTGTAGATTGGTGTCGTTATCTGAGCGATTGGCGGGTTCCGGGCGAGGGCTGCGTCTTCGGCTCGATAGCCCATTGTTTATTGATGTTCGAAAGACTGACTTCAGCCATAATACGAGGATGCCTGCGTAGGTCTAGACCGACAGGTGCATGTTGCCGCGCATTGCAAGTGCAGGCAATTCGTGTTGTACGAGATCAAACAGAGAAGCCCTATGTCTTCCAGTCAATGGCGTATGCCATTAGTGGTGATCATCGCCGGATGTCTTATTGCCGCTGTCGGTTTTGGCGCTCGCTCAGCTCTGGGGCTCTTTCTCGAACCCATGACTCAGGCGCGTGGCTGGTCACGTGAAACCTTTGGTCTGGCGCTGGCCCTACAGAACCTTTTCTGGGGGCTTGGCCTGCCTGTTGCCGGAATGCTGGCAGACAAACTGGGTGCATCCCGAGTGATTATGGCTGGTGCACTGGTCTATGCCGCCGGTCTGTATCTGATGGGTACGGTGGAATCTGCTTCCATGCTTTACCTGAGCGCGGGTATTCTCAGTGGTCTGGGTATCGCGTTTTCGGCTTTTTCACTAGCACTGGCGGCGATGGTCAAGGTAGTGGGGCCGGAAAAGCGCTCAGTAATTCTAGGTCTGGGAACCGCAGCAGGGTCCTTTGGACAGGTTGTTTTCTCACCACTGTCGCAAGGCTTCATAGAGTCTGTCGGCTGGTCGTCAACGTTGGCGCTACTCGCTCTGATCGTACTTTTTCTGATTCCTCTGGCGTTTGCGTTGCCAGCGGTAAACCGCAGCGAACGTCAAAGCGCGGTTGACCAGAGCTTGCGGGAGGCGATGAGCGAGGCCTTTGCTCACCGGGGATTCATATTGTTGACGACAGGTTTTTTTGTATGCGGGTTTCATGTGGCGTTTATCACTGTCCACTTTCCCGCTTATCTGAGAGATCTCGGCCTTGATCCTGTGATAGGTGCCTGGAGTCTTTCGCTGATCGGTCTGTTCAATATCGCCGGGTCTTTTCTGGCGGGGTTCGTGGGGCAGCGCTTCAGCAAGAAGTACGCGCTATCGGCCATCTACGTGTTACGCGCAGTCTTGATTACGGCTCTTATGATTTTGCCCAAAACACCGCTTGTGGTGCTCTGTTTCGCGGCAGCCATGGGAGTCCTGTGGCTGTCAACGGTGCCACTGACAACCGGTATTATCGCCCAGGTTTTTGGCATCCGTTATATGGCAACTCTGTTCGGTATCGTTTTTTTAAGTCACCAGATCGGCAGCTTTCTTGGCGTGTGGCTCGGTGGCGTGCTCTATGACGCCACCGGAAGCTACAACGGCATGTGGTGGGCAGGTGTGGCGCTCGGTCTAGTGGCTGCGTTGATACATCTGCCTATTAACGAAAAACCACTAGCCAGAAATGCAATACCTACGTATTAGCGTAAGCGACCTGCTAGACGTTCAAACGTTTAGCAGGCCAACCTAACACTAGTACACCAGTGGATACTAAGTCAGCTTGATAGACTCAGTCCAGTGTGTCCACGCGTCCTGCACGACTGCCATCTGCGGATCGCGCCCGGATGGCAACAACACCATTGGCTGAGACGCCGGGGGTGTACGGCGTAAAATTGTTGCCATCAGTCGAGTACTCCAGTGGCAGACCGGGCAGATCGCTATTCATGGTGAGCTGCCCGCCGTCAGTTGTCGCGCCGGGTACTGACACCCGGTAAAGTACGCCTGCAGCATCCAGCTTACGCAGCTCCTTAGTGCCCATGGCGGCCGCAAAGCTTGCGTAGTCTGCATTCAGCGCGTTCTTGTCGACGAACGTTGTAGTCGCCGAAAAAGTCTGTCCCGGTACGTAGTCAAGTTCCCATGAGCCTGTCGCCCAAGCGCGTTCGGCCAGAGCCAGCAGCCGAGGGAACACCATGTAGTCAAATTGCTCACGCGTTCTGACAGTTTCGCTCCACAATTGACCCTGCATGCCAACAAAACCCTGATTGGCAGAGTCGCCCGTAGCACTCCAGGGATTACCTTCACGATTGAGTGATGTCTCGGCGTTCTGTGGCAAATTTTCCGGTGCAAAGCTGAACACCTTGCGGGTATCGGTAGAGCGTGTCGCCCAGTAGTAACCTCGTTCTTCCGGATCTACTTCCTGAGGAAAATCGAAGTACAGAAAGTCAGGTACTGCCACAACCGTGTCAAAGCCACGATTGGAGTAACCGTTGATGTTGTTATAGCCGGATGAAGTTGCTACCGGCTCCCAGTAACCAACACCAGCATTCTCTGTTGCCAGATCGTCGGCACTGATGTTGTCGTAGATATCCTGATAGGCGTAGAAAGTGGGTATGCCGGCATCAGCGACACGCTGAGCAACTTGCTTGACGAAGTAGGGTTGCAGGTCCTCGCGCGAAGAAACACCGGGTGTTTCGCTGATGAATGCCGCGCAGGCAGGAGAGGCTTCCCACGGGAAATCCCAGTCACTTCGAGTGATCTCTCCTCTGAACGAGACCTTATCAGTAGCATTGACATCCTGAAAGCCACCACCTGTAAACACGTTACGGGCTTCATCACCACCCATGTGCCACGTATCGAGCGTGAGTCCGGCGGCGATATACATGGCTTGTACATCGCTGATGATGGTTTCCACGAAGTTGTAAGTACCCGGCAGGCAAGGGTTGAGGATGCCATCGTCGTAGTGCTGGATGGTGAGGTAGCGAGAAGTGTCTTCAGGATCATCCAGTCGTACATTCAGATCATTGGCATTACCCAGGTTCACAGCGCGGGCACGCATGGCGACGACTGCCGCACGAGCGTGCGCCGGCATGTCGAATTCCGGTATGACTTCTATATGGCGATCAGCGCTGTAACGCAGCAGTTCGACAAAGTCGGCGGTGCTATAGAAGCCAGTGCCCTGATTGTCAGTACCAGGACCCGAACCCAGTTGGGGCATCAGTCCACCACCTTCAGTGACGTTACCGGCACCGTCCAGTTGAAACACCCTGCGTGCGCCCACGGAGGTCAGCTCAGGCAGTGAGGGTATTTCCAGTCTCCAGCCTTCGTCATCTGTCAGGTGCATGTGCAGCTTGTTCATCTTGTACGCTGCCATCTGGTCGACGAGGCGCTTCAGGGAATCCAGTGAATGGAAATTTCTGGCAACGTCTATGTGCATGCCCCGGTAGTCGAAACGAGGTGAGTCGGTCACGCTAACAGCGGGTAGTGTGCCAACTCCGGGCTGCACGAGTGCCAGCAGCGACTGGGCGGCATAGAACAATGACGGCTGATCTGAGCCGGCCAGGGCAATAGCCGAGCTCGTGACGTCAAGCGTGTAACTGGCCGGTGGTAGCGAGCCATCAATGACAGCGCTAAGTGGAACGCTGCTGCCCGTGCTCATGAATTGAGCTTGCCTGGTGGTCAGGGCTGTTATTGCAGCTGGAGAAAGCTCAGTGCCGGCAAACGAAAAACCGTTACCGATGTTCAGGCTGCCAGTTCCCGGAGTAACAGACTGCGCCTTGGGGATGATGCGCGTCTGGATCTGCTGGGTGGTGGCTGCAGACTGGATATCCGAATTACGGGCAAATCGGCTTGACGCTGTGGCCAAAGGCACTTTCTCACCATTGAACGCAGTCTGGTTGGCGCCGGATATGGCAGTAGCGTACTTCGACTCATCAGTTTCTTCGTCAGTATTGTTGATCAGTATAACTTCACCGTTATCGCGCGCCAGCCAGTAGCGCGGCATGAAGTCAGACTCGATAAGATGGTTGAATTCGGTGACCAGTCCAATGGTTTTGACGGTACCGTCGAAGCCTGTGAATCCGTCTGTTGGCTCCAGATAGTTGAGATCACCATTGACCAGAGACACACTGAATTCTGTGCTGTCGACGCGCAATATGCGTCGTATGCTGTGGAAGTAGAGCTTCCAGTTACCGTCGTTTAAAGAGCCTGTTGCATCCTTTATATGCAGGTTAACCACGCTGCAGGAGCTGTACTCCGCACCTAGTGAGCTGCAATTGGGGCGTGAGCCCGGATCAAACGCGTCCCCGCCATGATTTTCCACGACGTCGTACACCACTGCGAGGCTCTCCGGAATGGCTGCTGCTTTGTTGCGTCCGGTAGCCGAGAAAAGTGCGGTCGATGTCGGATCAACGGGATTGACCGGCAAAGGCGTTCCTATATGGCTCAGCGCGGTAATATTACTGTCGCTACCGTCGGTGTTTCCACCGCCAGTATCACCCGTAGTGCCGCCGGAGCCAGTGCCTGTGGTGCCGCCCGACGTGGTGCCGGTTGTTGTGCCGCTGGTAGCATTGCCGGCTGTCGTACCGTCGCCGGAACCGCTGGAGCCACCGCATGCACTCATGATGGCGCTGGTGAGCACAAGCGCTGGAATAGCAAAGCAGGAATATTTAGTCATAGTGATGTGATAGGACGTTTGAACTGGCATTATGCCTGCCCGCATCACAATTTTTCGAGTAGTCGTCAGCACCTTGCAAGAGATTAACGGACCGGCTCTTCGAAAACCGACAATCTGGGATTACGCCCGACTACTCGGTGCGGCCGCGCTGTGGGGGTCGTCTTTCCTGCTCAATGAGCTGGCACTGAAAGATTTTTCACCGATTGCCATCGCCACTTACCGGATTTCTCTGGCGGCTCTGGCCCTATGCGCAATTTGCTATTGGCTCGGTTTACGGGTGCAACTGACCTGGCGTTCAACGGGTTTGCTATTTGCCATCGGCGTGCTGAACAGCGTTATCCCATTTTCATTGATCGGTTGGGGGCAGTTGCGGATTGACAGCGCGACCACTGCGATTCTATTGGCGACCACGCCGTTTTCGACACTGCTCTTTTCGCATTTCATGACGCGTGATGATCGTTTTACCTGGAGCAAGCTGATCGGGCTCGTCTTTGGTTTTCTCGGTGTCGTCGCTTTGCTGGGTCTGGGAGCCAGCCAGGGTAGAGGTAGCGTGGCTGGTATGCTTGTGGTCATTCTTGCGGGGTGTTGCTACTCGTTGTCATCCCTGCTTATCCGCAAGCTGCGTGGCATGAATACCCTTTTGCTGGTAGCCGGGTCGCTGTTGGCAGGCGCAGCAGCTTCACTACCGATTCTTCTGCTGTTCTACCCACCCTGGCAGCAGAGCTATGAAGCCTCATCGCTGGCTGCTCTGCTGGGACTGGCACTGGGGCCCACGGCTATCGCCTATGTGTTACGGGCGCAAATCGTGCAGCTCAATGGTGCTGTATTCATGTCGAACGTGGGTTACCTGATTCCCCTTTTCGCGGTTTTCTGGGGTTGGGTGTTCTTGTCGCAGCAGCCTTCGCTTGTCATGTGGTTGGCGCTGGCGCTGATACTGAGCGGTATTGCCGTGGGTCAGTGGCGCAAGTCATCCTGAAATTTCTGGTTATACTTATTTTTTTGATCACTAATTGCCTTAATTCAGTACAACTTCACTAATAACCTGATTCACAACTTAACGGACCCGCATGACTTCGTCAAAACCCTGGACAGAACCGATGCCGGATGATCAATTCGAGATCATGCGAGACATACTCAAAGCGCCGAGCCCTGTGGGCCTTGAGTCAGCAATGACCATAGGCGTGTTGAAACCCTATTTCGACACCTTCATGCCGGATGGTACTGAGCTCCATCAGTTTATCGGCAACGCCGGCGTCGTCTGGGACACCCACCCGGGTGAGGATGATCGTTTCAGTGTCATGCTCGTGGGTCATGCAGACAAGATTCGCATGCAAGTCAGAAAAATCGCTGCGGACGGAAAAATCTATATAAACAGTGATTCATTCCTGCCTTGCACGTTACTCGGCCACGAAGTCACCGTGTTCAGCGAAGATCCTGACGCTCCCGGAAACTACCGTTCTCTGACCGGCGGCACCATCGAAGCGATGGGTGCGATCCATTTTTCAGATCCAGCTCAACGCACCGGTGACAAGGGCATTCGCCCCAACTCCCTGTATCTGGATCTTCAGATTCACGGTGAAAACAAGGCCGATCAGATCAAACGCCTCGGTCTGAAGCCGGGCGACAGCATTCTGTTGAACCGCCCCATCAAGAAGGGTTTTAGTCCCGATACTTTTTTTGGAGCCTACCTGGACAACGGACTAGGTTGTTTTGTAACAGCGGAAGTGGCGCGCATGATCAGTGAGGCGGGGGGCACCAAGAATATTCGCGTGCTCTACGCCATTGCGTCACATGAGGAAATCGGTCGATTTGGCAGCCGGGTTATTGCCGGAGAACTGGCGCCTGATGTACTGATAGCGATCGACGTCAATCACGACTATGTGGGAGCGCCCGGTATTGGTGATCGCAACATGCAGCCACTGGAGATGGGCAAGGGCTTTACGTTGTCCAACGGCGCCATCGTCAG
>ENA-ORXT01001220-ORXT01001220.1-marine-metagenome-genome-assembly--contig:-NODE-1220-length-35546-cov-171.938735_pt1 | contig 35546 bp, 27 predicted proteins | sample MGYA00237868_ERZ511482 | MGnify/ENA metagenome assembly ERZ511482 | reverse complement strand
GGCACTTCGTTCATAATATAGGCTGCTAACCTGTCGCCTCAATTCCCGTACAGACCAAATACCTTTTATACATTCTATTTCGTAAAATTGTCTTTTGAGTGGGTCGTTTATTTTAATCAATTGTGTAAAGTGGCTGAATGAGAGTTTAAGTAACAATTGATTGTCTGTTTCCGGCTTTTGAGTAAGTGCCTCATAAATTGAATTCAACGCCATTGTTCTCAATTCATCAGACGGTGTCTGATGTTTTTGAAGTGTGTTGAATTTCCCCGACAGTGTTGGGGAAATTGCCCCCTTTTTGAATTCATCAGACAGTGTCTGATATATTTGGGGATAGTACATATAAAACTGTCTGAAAATGGATAATGAGGTAGCCGAAAAGCCTTTTATCTTCAAGGCTTTGGCTAATTCTTTTAAAAGTTTATCGCCATATTTTGCCCGCTCTGCTCCTTTTTGTTCGTACTCTACTATGTAATAGCCGACCAGCCAATTACGCACCGTTAAGCCTACATTTACGGCATGGGCTACTTGTTGTTATAGCTGTTGGTGTAAGTGCTGTATGCTGTTTACTAACTGGTTAAATTGCATAATTGGTTTTTACAATTGCTCAATATATGGAATTATGTTGAGTTGGTTTTTCACTTTTGTTGAAGTAGAATCAACTTCATTTTAGAGCCTTTAAGAAAGATAGAGGAGTACTACCTGATAACCGCATACCATCTTACTGGTAGAGATGCTAAACGAGACAAAATATTGAAGAAGTACAAAAGAAAATTGAATAAGATACACTAAAAAGCAAAAAACGCAGCGCATCTTGGCTTGCGTTTTCCGATTTCCTTCCTTCAAATGAAGGATGAACTGGTGGCAAAGGTAACACACTTACACTACTTTACACTACTCTACATTTCATCGTACAGCTTTTTGCCGCAATTTTACATCAAGTTTCGTTTTGACTTTCTTCTCAAATAAACGTATGTGTATGATAATGAAGAAATTAGGCTTGTAAATAGTAATTAACCACCACCAGTAAAACGCTTTGGAAGCTGCCACCTCATTTAAAACAAGCAACATCAATAGTCAAACTACTACAATCAATCACCACTTTTTGAAACTGTTCTAACTGATAATCCAACCTTTTTACAAAGCTGGGCAAAACGGATCTGTTATTGTACGCCTCAATGTTTGGGTAGGTGGTCAAAGTATTTTTTTCGGTTGTGTGTTTGGGTTTTTCTGTTTCAAAAACTTCATCTATCGAAATGGCTTTTTGAGTTTTTGGAGCATCATTATTGATAATCGGTTTTCTAAAATCTCGCCAATCTAATTATATAAAATAGTCGGCTAAATCAGATCCTTTTTCTGCATTAATGGTGGTTTTAAATTCTTGTGCTTTTTTGATCCATTTATTATAATCGTTTCCATCTTTGCTGGTATCAGGAAACAGTACCACTTTTTCAACCTTCTAAAACCTTGCAACGCTCATAATTAAGCGTATTAAGATTAAAGCAAGCCAACCTTTATTTCGAATGATCCACATTTTATGAGTTAACTAAAATAAGGTCAAGTTATATTAGCAGCTTTTCTCTTTTCATTTATAGGCAAATTACTTAAAAAAAAGTTTATTTAATAAGTATTGTATTTCCACACAATAAGGTTTAGGTTTGCACTTTTAACTAAAATAATTTATTTAAACATGAAAAACTTGTTAGGTTTTTTAATAATTACTTTTATTGCAATCACATTTATTTCTTGCGATAAAGACTATATTTGTACCTGTACCGCCGTTAGCAGCGCTGGTGGTGACAGCATCGTTACTAGTTCTACTATTACTGATAAGAAAAGTGTTGCAGAAGATAAATGTAGTGCTACTGCTTCTATGCTTTCGGTTGGCACAACCACGGCAACGTGTGAATTAGAGTAATAAAAGCAATTCTAATAAAATTAAAAGATCATTAAATAGCATTTAGTGATCTTTTTTTAATTCCCCACCAACTCCCATTAATGAGATAACTCATTTAATAATATTATAGAATCACTTTTTTTAGTAAATACTATTGCGCTGCCAAGTTTAAATCACCTAGTTTACTATAGCTTGGTAAGGTAACTAAGCTATAGTACATTAAGGTAAACAATTCTATGCATTTTTAACCAATAGTAATACTGTTTACTGCAAATAATAGGTGTCGCTGTTCTATTTGTTTTTGTTCATCTCGTCTTGTAACATTCTGCTAATTTTTTGTTCTTTTTCTAACGCTCGTTTTTTGTAAGCATCAAATGCAGCTTGTATTTCACTTAATGACTTTCTAATTTCTTTTGTGGTAGAATTACTGGTATTAAATCGTAAAATATAAAATATTAAAGCTGCTATAGCTAAACCCAAAAGCGTCCACATTAACATTTTGTATTGTAGTTTATTTAGGTTGATGCCAAGAAAACTAATACTTTCTTTTTCTAAATTAGTTTGCTCCAAAATATTTTGCGTATCGGCAAGCTGAGTTTTGAGTTGTTCAATTTCTGCTTGCTGTGCATCTACTTGCTTTTGAATATTAATTAATTTGTCTTTTGATGCATTGATGCTATCAATAACATTCTTTTGATATTTATTTAAATATTTACGAGTAATAACCTTGTATTGCTGATAGGTTTCCGCATCTTTAACTAAGCTTTTATACTGTTCTTCAATGGTACCGCTATTTAAATAATCCTGCGCTGTAACTTCACATGCTAAAAAGCAATATGTAAGTATGGTAATAATTCGAAACTTAAGTTTCATTTAGTATGTTATAAATTTATTAATTTGTTTAAATATAAAGCGTTAAATCGTAAAATTAATAGAAAGTACAAAAATAAAGAAAATTCACGCTAAAATAAATAGACTTAAACAATTAACTTTGCAGGCTAAATTTTAGCTATTTGCAACTTAAAAATATAGAGATTAAAGGTTTTAAAAGTTTTGCTGATAAAACCGTTATTAATTTTGATGAAAAAATTACCGGTATTGTTGGTCCAAATGGCTGCGGAAAGTCGAATGTTGTTGATGCGGTGCGCTGGGTTTTAGGAGAACAACGCAGCTCAGCATTGCGCTCTAATAAAATGGATAACCTCATTTTTAATGGAACCAGCAAGCGTCGTTCGGCTGGTTTAGCAGAGGTTTCGTTAACTTTTGAGAATACTAAAAATTTACTGCCTACCGAATTTAACTCAGTAAGAGTAACTCGAATGTTGCACCGATCTGGTGAAAGCGAATATCGCCTAAACGAAGTTAGCTGTCGATTAAAAGATATTACTAATCTTTTTACTGATACTGGTATTAGTAGCGATTCGTACGCCATTATTGAGCTCAAAATGATTGATGACATTTTGAACGATCAAGAAAACTCAAGAAAGCGCTTGTTTGATAATGCGGCAGGTATTTCGAAATATAAAAAACGAAAGCGGGAGGCTATGTTGAAATTAAATTCGACTGGTGGTGATTTAGATCGGGTGGAGGATTTACTGCACGAAATTGAATCGAATATGAAAATATACGAAAGCCAAGCCCGCAAAGCAGAACGATATAAAAAACTAAAAGTAAAATATAAAGATAACAGTTTACAATTAGGTCGGTTACATTTGTTAGGTTACAATGATGGTTTTAGTAAACTACAAGAAAATAAAAATAAAAAAACTGATGAAGTAGTTGGTTTTAACACCAACATTCAACAATTAGAAGCCGCTATTGAAAAACAAAAAAAACTAACTTTAGACAAAGAAAAGGCCTTGGCAGAGGTTCAAAAAAAGTTAAATGAACATCTTGATTTTTTAAGATCTAAAGAGAATGAGAAAAATTTAGTAAACGAGAATTTAAAATTTTTAAGGCAACAACTTGGGGAGTACGATAGCAATAAGCATAATAATGTAAAAACTATAGATCAGCTAAATGTTGACATTAAAGCCTTAAACGAAAACTTAATAACCGTTACAAAAAACTTAGGTGAAGCGGAACAGTTATATTTACGAAAAGAACAAAAAGTAAAAGACCAAAGTGAAGATTTTTCTGAAAAGAATAGGGTTTTTATTGAAGATAAACATGAGCTAGCAGAAATTGAAAAACAAATATTTGAGTTAGAAAAAAAAGTTGCAGTTAGTCAGTCGCAAAAGCTTGCTCTTCAAAAAGAAATAACGGAAAAAACAGAACAGTTAAGCGATCGTGAAAAAGAAATTATAAACCTTAAAAAAGAATTTACTGAAAGTGAAGCAGCCTTAAAAATTGCCGAAACAGCTTTAGAAGTTTTGCGAAAAAAAGAACAGCAAGAACAAGCTAATATTGCAGATTTAGAGCAACAAATAACTGTTATTCAAACTCAATTACAAAAAGAAAACCGAGAGTTAGACAGAAAAACCAATGAACATAATTTATTAAAAGACTTGGTTGATAAGTTAGAAGGTTTTCCCGAATCAATAAGATTTTTAAATTTAAATAAACAGTGGTCTAAATCTTCTCCGCTCTTATCTGATATTATTAATTGTAAAGAAGAGTATAAAATTTCTATTGAAAATTACTTGGAAAAATACTTGAACTACTATGTTGTTGATGATATAGAGGCTGCGGTAAACGCAATTGGTTTGTTAAGCGATGCTGCAAAAGGTAGGGCTAACTTTTTTGTACTTAATCAAATTGAACAACCACATATAGAAACTGTTTTACCAATTAATGGTGCAGTTATGGCTACCGAAATTATTGAGTATGATGCTAAATATAAAAATTTGGTGGCCCATTTATTAGGCAATGTTTATTTGGTAGGCGATAATCAATTAAATGAGGTAAAGAAATTAATAAAGACGAACAACAATATTTATTTGGCTAAGAGCGGTCAGTTTTATGCAACAAAATACAGCATTTCTGGTGGTTCTATTGGTTTATTTGAGGGTAAAAAATTAGGTCGTGTTCAAAAACTGGCAAAGCTTTCTAAGCTAATAAAAACCATAGCGCAAAACAGTCAACAATTGCAAGCCAAACTCAATCAAATAGAACAGCAGCGCACTACGTTAAAGCGTTCGGATATTCGCCATCAAATAGAGCTAAAAAATAAAGAGGCAAATCGTTTAAACAATAATTTAATTTCGGCCAAAACCCGCTACGAAAATTTAGAGCAATATCTTACAGAAAATCAAACACATCATACAGACATTACAGATAAGTTTCAATTTATTGATGGGCAAATTGCCACTATAAATACACAGCTTGAAGGGGTTAGTAAAAATAGAAATGGTATTAAAGATAAAGTGATGGCAGCCGAAACAGCTTTTAATAAGGCAAACGAATTGCTAAACGAGTATAAAACAGCTTTAAACGAAGTTAATATTAAACGCCTTCAAATAAAAAATGAAACTAATACTATTAATCAGCAACTAACCTTTAAAAGCCAAGCAATAGAAAAAGAAAAACAGTTATTAGAAAACGCTTTTAAAGCCATTGAAAATACCAAAGTAGAAATTACTGGTTTAGAGGGTAAGTTGAATAACGATACTGTTGATCTTTCCGATTTGTATGATAAAAAAGATAAAATTTCGCAAAATGTAGTGCAAGTAGAAACAGATTATTTTAATGCAAAAGAAGTAATTGATGATTTTGATAAACAACTTCGTCAAAAGCAAAAACTAAAACAAAATCAAGAACTTTCAATAAGCGATACCAACAACAAAATTAATGATCTTAAACTCAAAATTGTTTCATTAAAAGATAGAATATCTATAGAATTTAATATTAATGTAGAAAGTTTATTAGATGAAGCACATGCTACCAAGGCACCATTAACTGAGCTGGAAATGCAAGTGGAAAAGTATAGAAGAAGAATTGAAAATTATGGTGAAGTAAATACCATGGCTATTGATGCTTACAACGAAATTAAAGAGCGCTACGAATTTATTAATACACAAAAAGCAGATTTGTTAGAAGCAAAAGACAAAATTTTAGAAACCATTGATGAAATAGAAACTACCGCAACCGAAAAATTTCTTGATGCTTTTAACCTTATCAGAACTAATTTTATAAATGTATTTAGAGAATTATTTACCGAGGGCGACACCTGCGATTTAAAATTAATGGACGAAGCCAACCCAATGGAATCTAAAATAGAAATAATAGCTAAGCCAAAGGGCAAACGTCCGTTAACAATTAATCAGTTATCTGGAGGTGAGAAAACCCTAACCGCAATTTCGTTGGTATTTGCATTATACCTATTAAAGCCTGCTCCATTTTGTATTTTAGATGAGGTTGATGCGCCATTAGATGATAGCAACTTGAGTAAATTTAATCAAATTATCCGTAAGTTTTCATCCGATTCTCAATTTATAATTGTAACCCACAACAAAATGACGATGAGTAGTGTTGATATAATTTATGGCGTTACTATGATGGAAACAGGTATTTCAACCGTTGTGCCAGTTGATTTTAGGAACTTGAATTGAAAAGTTATCAACATTACATAAGCTAAATGTAGCGCATAATTACTCTTTTAAAAATTATTTTATAAGAATAAAAAATAGTTAACTGTAGTACAATTTTCCCTTGCTTTCCGCTACTTTCGTACTCAGTATTTACTGTTTTATATTAATTTGGCAACGAAAATACTGTAACCAAAGCCATTTTAGTGGTTTTTTTTTGTTGCACAAAAAGTATAAATGTTGAATAATGAAAAGCTTGTTATTACACTTTACGCTAAAATTTTTTTAAATTTGTGATAAGCGTTTCAACTACAAATCTAATGCCAAAAATATACAAACCTTAGTTAACAGGTTACTTTACCTAATTTTAAGGTCATACTTTTATACAATTTAAACGTAATTTATACAACTTAATTTTAAATTTCTCTTTTTTATGAATTTATTAAAAACTATAATGGGCCAATTAGGTCCAGAAACTGTTGGTAAACTTAGTGGCTTATTAGGTGAAAATGCTGACAAAACAAAATCAGCACTTGGTGTAGCTATTCCAGCATTTATGGGTCAAGTAGCTGACAAAGCAAGTACCGATAAAGGTGCATCAGAATTATTTAACTTAATTGAAGACAAAGACGGAAGTCAAGATTTTTCTGCCATGTTAAACAATAAAGATGCACTACTGAGCAAAGGTGGTGGTATTGTGAATAGCTTAATGGGCAGCAGCTCAAATGGTATGACTTCAATGCTTTCAAAATTTACTGGCATGGGAGGTAATTCAATGACTTCATTAATGAGCATGATTGCCCCACTTGTTTTAGGATCTCTTGGTAAAGTTAAATCTACAATGGGTTTAGATTCTTCTGGTTTAGCTAATTTATTATCTAGTCAATCCGACAGTTTTAAAGCAGCATTACCAAGCGGTTTAGCCGACCAAATGGGTTCACTTAATTTAGGTAGTATTTCTGGTGGTATAAAAGGTGCAGCAGGTGGCTTAGCTTCGGGTGCAGGCAATTTAGCTGGCTCGGCAGTAGATGGCGTAAAAGGTGGTGTTTCTTCAGTTGGTGGTGCAGTTGGTGGTGTAGGTCGTGGTGTTGCAAATGCAACAGGTGATCTCGGACGTGGCACCGCAAATGTAGCAGGTGATGTTACAGAAGCTGGTGGAGGCCTTTTTAAAAAATTAGGACCACTTTTAGGACTATTATTAATAGCCGCTTTAGGATTTTTTGGGTGGCAAATGTGCGGTAGCGATGTTAAAGAAAACGTAGGTAACGCTGGTGATGCAATTGAAAACGTTGCAGATAAAACAGCTGTTGCAACAAAAAATGCAGCAGACAAAACCTTAGATGCAACAAAAAATGCAGCAAATGCAGTTACAGAAGGTGTTAAAGATGGTGCCAAAACAGTTGGTAATGCAGCTGGGAAAGCCGCCGAAGCTACTAAAAATGCAGCAAATACAGTTGGTGATGCAGCTAAAAACACAGTTAAAAAAGGTGCAAAAGCCTTAGGCTTAGCTGCAAATTCTGCAGAGGCTGGTTTTGTAGATTTACTAAGTTCTGGTAAAGCTAAAGTAGGTGATAAAATTGCCTTAAACAATGTAAAATTTGCTACAAGTTCAGCAAATTTAGATCGCTCTAGTTATGTTCAGTTAAATAATCTAATAAAAATTATGGAGGCTTATCCTGCATTAAAAGTAAAATTAGAAGGCCATACGGATAATACTGGTGACGCTGCAAAAAATGTTACTTTAAGTAAAGCGAGAGCTAATGCTGCCATGAACTATTTGGTAAGCAAAGGAGTTGCAAAAAACAGAGTACAAGCAAATGGTATAGGCGGCGCTAAACCAGTTGCTAACAATAGTACAACTGATGGAAGAAAGCAAAACAGAAGAGTAGAAGCTTCTATTCTTGCTTTATAAGAAATTAATTTTTTTTTGAAAAAGGCCTGCTAATTTTAGCAGGCCTTTTTTTATGTTTCAATCTAATGCCTGCATCAATCGTTTTAGGTTAAGTTTGTGAGTGGCAACCGTTTCACTTCTAAAAATCACCTGCTTACTATTTTAATCTTTCAATAACTTTTAATCAATTGCCTAAATAAATCTTATTAGCTTTTTTTATGCTTTTTAGCAGTAGACTAACAACTGCATTTATTAACTTTGACCTCATTTATAATTTACCTGAACACAAGGGCACAGATAGTTGACATACGAAATTAAATTACCACATTTTGAAGGACCATTCGATTTGATATTATATTTTATCGAACGTAACGAATTGGATATTTACGATATACCAATTGCTCAGGTAACTAATAATTTTCTGAAATATATACAACAAGCTAAAGAACTTAACATTGAGTTAGCTAGCGAATTTATTTTGGTAGCAGCTACTTTGGTACGTGTAAAGGTAAAAATGCTTTTGCCAAGAAGAGAAATAGACGAACTAACAGGGGAAGAGATAGACCCGAGGAAGGAATTGGTTGAAAAACTTTTAGAATATAAAAAATACAAAGAAGTTTGTAATACACTTGCTGAAATGGAAACTGCGCGGCTCAACCTAATAAATAGAGGTAACATAAAGCGTGATATTTCAATAATTAATAACTCATTTACCAACGAATTTGAATTAGAATCTTTGGATATGTTTAAACTTTTTAAAGCTTTTCAAAAAGTAATGCAGCGTTTTGACGATACTGAAAAGAGAAAACATACCATTGTAAAGTACGATTACACTATTCAAGAAGAGAAGATAGAGATTTCAAAATATTCAAATGATAAATCATCTGCAATTTGGGACTTTGAAAAAATATTTAATGGTTGTATTGATCGTATTCATTGTATTTTTAGATTTTTGGCTTTATTAGAATTAGTACAAGAACAAATAGTAAAAATACAACTTGGCGTTGGGGTTAACAATTTTCAAATTGTAGCGAGGGAAGCTGTATGACACAGTTGACTGAAAACGATGACGTATTGCAGCAGTTTAGCTATCGCAAACTAATTATACCTTTACTAATAGGTTTAGGGGCTATTGCTTTTTTTATTTTTAAAGATTTTGATGCAGAAAAATTGCAAAGCATTAACTGGAATGTTACTATGTTGTTTTGGTTATTATTCGCAATTGCATCAATAGTAATAAGGCACTTTTTTTTGATGTACCGTTTAAAAGCGTTGACAGATAATGAGATAAGCTGGTATCAAAGTTTCCAAATTGTTAGTTTGTGGGAATTTAGTAGTTGTGTTACACCATCTTCAGTTGGTGGTACAGCTGTGGCGCTTTTCTTTCTTACAAAAGAAGGTATTTCTGTTGGCCGCACCACAACTATAATTTTAATCACCATTTTTTTAGATGGTTTGTTTTTTACCCTCTTAGCCATTTTATTTTGGGTTTTGTTAGGTAGCACTTTTGTAAATAGTGGGTGGGCATATTTTTTTTATTTAGGTTTTGCCTTAAATGTTAGTATGTTTTTGGTAGTTGCTTACGGTTTGTTTTTTAACCCTAACACTATTAAGTGGATAATAGAAAAAATATTTTCATTGCCCTACATTAAAAAATGGAAACACATTGGGCATCGTGCGGCTAAAGATTTAGAGGTAGCTTCAAAAGGATTAAAAGATAAAACTATTGGTTATTGGATGGGCGGATTAGTTGGTACAATAGGTGCTTGGGCAATGCGCTTTTTAATTGTTAATTTTGTAATATTGGCGGTTGTCTACAATAGTGAGCAATTGTTGATTTTTGCAAGATCTTTTATTTTATATTTGGTAATGGCATTAAGTCCTACGCCTGGCAGCAGTGGCGCAGCAGAAGCTTCCTTTATTTGGATACTTGGTGAATTTGTGCCAGACGGTACTGCACCTACACTTTCATTTTTTTGGCGTATTTTCAGTTACTATATTTTTATACCTTTTGGCTTTATTATTTTACCACAATGGCTTAGGCGAGTATTTTCTAAAAAATAAGGCTTAACCCATCATACGCTAAATATATATTTTCGGGTAATTCTTTTTCAATTTTTTCGTGTAGGCCTAATTGGTGACTGATGTGGGTAAAATAAGTTTTTTCTGCTTTAACAATTTGCGCTACTTCTATGGCTTCACTTAAAGTAAAATGGCTAATATGTTCTTTTTGTCGTAAAGCGTTTAACACTAAAACTTTCGTACCCATAATTTTTGACAATTCTTTATTGCTAATGTAATTGGCATCAGTAATGTAGGTAAAGTCTTCAATTCTAAAACCTAAAACAGGCAGCTTGTAATGCAATACTTCAATAGGTGATATTTCTTTTGAGCCTAAAAAAAAAGGTTCGTCATTTTTTATAGTATTTAATTTAATGTTCGGAATATTGTGAAATTTAGTTTCGATGAATAAATAATGAAAAGCTTTCTTCAACGAAAGTTGAACTGCATTTGTAGCGTAAACTTGCATTTCACGTTGCTGTAAAAAATTAAATGCTCTCACATCATCTAAACCTCCTGTATGGTCTTTATGGTCGTGTGTATAAACAACAGCATCTAATTTTTTCACCCCGGCTCTCAACATTTGATATCTAAAATCAGGTCCGGTATCAATCACAAAATTAAAGTCATCTAATTCTATTAATACAGAACTGCGTAATCGTTTATCTTTTTTATTGGTGGAGATGCAAACTTCGCAATCGCAGCCAATTAGAGGTACTCCTCCAGAAGTTCCAGTACCCAACATAGTTACTTTCAAACCTGTTCAATATGTTTTAAAAATTCTTGAAAATGCTTTCTTGTTTTTTGCTCTAATTTGGTCTCATCAATATTTGTGATAACTAAAAGCTCTATTAAACAAGTTATTCTTGCTTCTATATCGTAAAACTTATTTACTACAATAATTTGTTGTTCATTTAATAAACAATAGCCCGAAGTAAAGTTGCCCTTACCGTAGCGAATTTGGTAGCCAGCTTCTTTCAAAATATGTTCTAGCTTTTGTAGTGTATGTTTTGTGTATTTCAACATGGTGTAAAATTAAACCTTTACCAGCAAATTGGTACGTGTAAAAAAAATAATTGTCCACATCTTATCTTTTAAATTAAATTTTTTGTGAAGTAATTGCTTTAAATGTGGTAATTAATCAATAAATTTTGAGCTTTGGCATACTTTAAAGTCAATTTGCAATGCTACCTAATGGCTTAATTGGTGAGTAATTACATATTTGTGGTTGTAGAATTATTGTTTATCACCAAACCACTATAACAGTTGTATTTAGCATTGTGGGTTCGCTTATGGTGAAAAATTATTTGTTGTTGCAACTGATACTTAATATGCAATTGGCATTAAATTTATATTGCCTATACAGCAGCAAGTGAAGTACAGCCTTTAGATGAAGTTTTTTAAAATATGAGTGCTATTTAATTATTACAATGGCATGGCAGCTTTATTCGGCAGGGCAAATTTTTTTGAATTAGCCTCGATTGTAGAGGAAAGCCCACAGCGCAACAAAGTGGAGCGAGGACTTGAAACGGAAAGCGAGACCAAAGTTTATGCGATTTCAACTATTTCGCTTCAAATGAATATTTTATTTTTTTTTATATAATGGATGGTAAAGCGCTATTGTTTTCTTTAGAAAATTTTTGTCTAAATGTGTGTAAATTTCAGTGCTGGTAATGCTTTCGTGACCGAGCATTGTTTGTACTGCTCTTAAGCTGGCACCGCCTTCAACTAAATGGGTTGCAAAAGAATGTCTTAAAGTGTGGGGACTTATTTTTTTTTGTATGCCTGCTGCCACAACTAACTGTTGTAAAGCTATAAAAATATATTGTCGACTTAATCTTTTACCACGGCGATTTAAATACAAAAAATCTTCCTCTCCTTTATGTATTTTTAAAAGGTTTCGCACATAATTTTTGTATTGAACAATAAACTTAATGGCTTGTTGGTTTATCGGCACTAAGCGTTCTTTATTGCCTTTTCCGGTTACTTTTATAAAGCTTTCTTTTAAGTATAAATTACTTATTTTTAGATTCACCAATTCAGATACCCTAAGCCCACAGCCATACAGTGTTTCAAAAATTGCTCGGTTACGTTGGCCATCTACTTTGCTCATATTTATTTGAGCTATTACTTGTTCAATTTCATCAACACTTAAAAAATTAGGTAGGCTGGTCGGTATTTTTGGGTTTTCAATGGTTTCTAATGGGCTGGCTGTTATTATTTTTTCTAATAATAAATATTTAAAAAAAATTCGTAAACCCGATATGGTTCTGGCTTGCGATCTTTGATGAATACCTAACTGATTTAAATAGGTGATAAAACTTGTTATATCATTTGAATTTATGTGTAATGGTGTTTTGTCAATTTTTTGTAATTTTAAAAATTCAAATAACTTTAAAATATCTCGCTTGTAGGCTTCAATTGAATTGAGTGCTAAACCTTTCTCTAGTTTTAAGTATGCTTCAAAACCATTTATGTAACTGATCCAATTTGCCAAAAAAATACTATTTAAGCATACAAGCTAATCGCAATTTTCAATTTTGGCAACAAAATTACAATTTTTGTTAGTAGTAAAGCCGCTATTCAATTTTATAAACTCACCCGCCTTATAAGTTACGTTTGCATTTATATTAGCGGTAGATTGTATGTTGTTGCTTGCCTGAAAAGACTGAACATTATTTACCATGTTGCTTAAGTTGAGTGAAAAACTACACGAATTGGTGCAATTATAACTTGCCGAAATTTGCTGACTGCAAGATTGGGGTATCGGACAATCTTTGGCTTTTAGCGAAACATTATCAATTGAAAAGCTAGTAGTTGGGTTGTTGCCTTTTTCAAGTGCTTGAAAACGAACTAAGGCATTTCCTGCATTGGATACAGGTATATCAAATGGGCCAAAGGTTGCCCTATTTCCGTTAGTGGCATTATCACAATTTATTGAAACGAAGGTGACATTATCAATTAAAAAAGAGAAAACAATGTCATTTGTATTATTACAACCATTTGTTTTAAAGTCGAACTGCAATGTTAAAGTATTGCAAGCAGGAATTTCAACGTTTTGCTCTAATGCCAGTAAAGTATTTTTGCCATAACCACCAAACCAAGCATCAATTGAACCATTTACATTAATTGAAGATCCCTCAGAAAGTCCTATAATTCCATAAGGTGATGAAGATGGTGATCCTGGTGGTTCTTCTTCAATTTCATTCCAACCAAAGCCACCTAATTCAAAATCGCCATTATCTAAAATTTCCCCTTCTAAAGCAGGTATATCGCAACAGTTTGGTCCATTTGGGTTAGGAGTAAAATTTACGGTATAATTTGCTATTCCGTTATCGTTTTCATTAGTTGGAAACATAGGATTTGTAGTTGCTGGGGTAGTAGAAATATAATTATCACAACCATTTACTGGAACAATAATAGGCTCATTGCAGGTGTTTTGGTTAGTCACTTGAATTAATGTGCTTAAATCCTCTGGTGGCATTGGATATACTTGAATTTGATAAGTTCCTCCAATTAAGGTAGGAGCGGATGGATTATTGTAGCAGCTAATATTTAAGTAATAAGTTTGTGTAGCTACTATGCAGGCTGAGGTAACTATATCTGATGGTATGGTTACTATTGTGCCACCTTGGGCGGTGTAGTTATTTACAGACCAAGTAAAAACTTCTCCGTTACTATCACTATTTAAACTTAAACCAAAAGCTTTTGGGTTTGGAAAAGACAAATTGCTTATTGAACCGCAGTATTGTTCATCAATATTTATTTGATTATTTACAAGTGAGGGGCATATAATATTACAGTTATTATTATTACAAACGGTATTTAAACCTGCTAAAGTTTGATTAGCGTTACAATTAAATTGTTGCGCTCCAAATAATGTATTTGCCCAAAAATTCATTACTAAAGCCTGATCTTTACTAAACAATCCCATACAAGCATCATTTGTATAATCCATAAAATTGGCAGTAGCTATTGGGCCTCCACAACTTGTGGCACAACCTGTTGGACATCCTGCTGTTTCTTCTAAAAGAGCTGGTGTATCATCAACATTATAAGGCCCTGCGTTATCTGGCTCATCGTTACAAGCCCCTTCAAAAGTGTGAAAAAGTCCTAAATAATGGCCAATTTCGTGTACTAAGGTTTTTCCTAAATTAAACGTGACGTCGGTACCCAAGTTACAGGTTGTACCATCTATACCGCCAAAAGCCGCAGCACAAACAGTTACTCCATCAGCAATTGCTTTGCCAGGTAATCCATCTGAAACGCCTAAGCAATCGCCATTGGTAATAAAAATGTTTAAAATATTATCCCATCCGGTGGCACCTGTTCCGTTTGTAGCAAAATTACCACCGTTAAAATCACCTATTGTTATTGGTGGGTCGCAATATGGATCTAAGCCTTGAGCATTACCGGTAGGTGGTATTGCATAACAAAAACTTATATTTGTGCCTGTTGATACCACACTATTTCCATTGGCATCTTCGTATGCAGCTGGGCACGTTTGTATTAAATTGCTATTGCTATTATCGCCAAAAGCTTCGTTTAAGTAACGCAATTGATCTTCCACTTCTTGTACTAAACAATTTTCTTCTGCACAAGAAAGCACACCAGATGAAAAATGAAAGGCAACTGGCACAACAACTGGTTCAAGTGGCGCTATTTGTGCATTTTTGTTGGCTCTTAAGTTATATACTGAATGATAATAGGATTTATAATCTTCATTTTTATTAAGATGGTATTTTAGTGCCGCTGTAGTTTGGCACCTTGCAAAAGAGCTAATGGGTTGTTTTTGTGCTGACAGGCTTAAAATAATTGACAAATGCAAGATGGTAAGCAGAAATTTCATCATAATATAAAGTAAAAGTACTTTAATTAGCTAACAAATATAGTGCCTAAATAATGTTAGTACAGCTAATTATAATTTGCATTTTGTATATTTTTCACCTAAAAAAGACTCTTGTTAGCAATGCTATATTCAACAAGGAGAAGAGTATTTTGTAAATCATTTTTTTTGTTAATACCAAACAATTTACCTTAATAAGGTGAGTAGAAAAACAACAAATCCATAGTAATTTGTAATTTTGCATTGTAAAAAAATAAATTTTGCAAGAAAATATACATACAACTTTTAATCAATTACTTAAACGAACTGATAGAGAAAAATTGTTAACTCAAAAAGCAAATTGCTTTTGGCTTACAGGGCTTAGTGGTAGTGGTAAAACAACAATAGCAAAAGGGCTTGAAAAAGAATTACACAATTTAGGCTATTTATGTATTGTTTTAGATGGAGATAATATTCGCTCTGGCATAAGCAATAACTTAACTTTTAGTGAGGTTGATAGAGCTGAAAACATTAGGAGAATAGCCGAAGTAAATAAGTTAATGAATGATGCTGGCGTAATAACCATAAGTAGTTTTATTAGCCCTACTGAAGCTATAAGAGCAAGCGCGGCTAATATTATAGGTGATGCATTTAATGAAGTATTTATAAATACATCTTTAGCAGCTTGTGAAGCGCGCGATGTGAAAGGTTTATATAAGAAAGCGAGGGCAGGGGAGATAAAAAATTTCACTGGTATTGATGCCCCTTTTGAAGTACCTCAAAAGCCATCAATAGAAATAAAAACAGAAAATAAAACGGTAGTTGAAAGTATAGCACAATTGTTTACCTTCGTCGTTTCAAAAATTAAAATATAAGTAAGCGAAATAATGATATCTTATAATTTAGATCATCTAAAAGAATTAGAATCTGAATCTATTTTTGTGATGCGTGAAGTTGGAGCAAGTTTTCAAAATCCTTGTTTAATGTTTAGCGGCGGAAAAGATTCGATAGTAATGGCACATTTGGCAAAAAAAGCCTTTCATCCTGCCAAAATTCCATTTCCTTTTTTACATGTTGATACTGGTCATAACTTTCCAGAAACGATAGCTTTTAGAGATAAATTAATTGCTAAATTGGGGGTAAAGTTAATTGCTTCCATGGTTCAAAACTCAATAGATAAAGGAACGGCAATAGAAGAAAAAGGTGTAAATGCTAGCCGAAATATGTTGCAAATTACCACTTTGCTTGAGGCCATTGAAGAACATAAATTTGATGCTGCTTTAGGTGGTGCTCGAAGAGATGAAGAAAAAGCCAGAGCAAAGGAACGTTTTTTTTCTCATAGAGATGAGTTTAGCCAATGGAACCCAAAAAACCAAAGGCCAGAACTTTGGAACTTGTTTAATGCTAGAAAAAATATGGGCGAGCATTTTAGGGTTTTTCCGCTAAGTAATTGGACAGAGTTGGATATATGGCAATACATTTATAGCGAAAAAATTGATATACCAAACTTGTATTTCAGTCATAAAAGAGAAATGTATAAGCGAGATGGTGTTTGGTTAGCCAATAATGAATTTATTACTTTAAAACCATCAGAAAAAATTGAAGAAAAAGTTATTAGGTTTAGAACTATTGGTGACATGACTTGTACAGGTGCTTCAGTTTCTAATGCTGCAGATTTAGATGCCGTAATTGCAGAAGTTGCAGCTACCCGTGTTACAGAAAGAGGCGGAAGAAGCGACGACAAACGCTCTGAAACTGCTATGGAAGACCGTAAAAAAGAAGGTTATTTTTAACCGATAACAAACTCATCTTCTTAAAAAAATAAAAGAATAATTTAAATTTTGGATAATAACGAACAAAAAGAACTACTCCGTTTTACTACTGCTGGAAGTGTTGATGATGGTAAAAGTACCCTTATTGGAAGGTTGTTGTATGATAGCAAGTCAATTTTTGAAGATCAATACGAAACAATAGTTGCTACCAGCGAAAAACGTGGCGAAGATTATGTAAACCTTGCTTTATTAACCGATGGCCTAAAAGCCGAGCGAGAGCAAGGAATTACTATTGATGTGGCTTACCGTTATTTTGCTACACCAAAGCGAAAGTTTATTATTGCAGATACACCAGGCCATATTCAGTATACCCGAAATATGGTTACTGGTGCATCAACAGCAAATTTGGCCATAATTTTGATTGATGCCAGAAATAGTGTGCAAGAGCAAACCAAGCGACACACATTTATCGCATCTTTATTAAATATTCCGCACATTGTAATATGTGTAAACAAAATGGATTTGGTTGACTATTCTGAGGAGGCTTTCAACAAAGTAATGGAAGATTTTAAAGATTTTGCCTCAAAATTACAAACCAAAGACATTCGTTTTATACCTATTTCGGCTTTAAAAGGCGATAATGTTGTCGATCGATCGAAAACAATGGATTGGTATGATGGCCCAACCTTGTTGTATTTGTTAGAAAGCATACATATTGGTAGCGATCATAATCATATTGATGTGCGGTTTCCGGTGCAATACGTAGTTCGTCCCTTTTCAGATGAATATCACGATTATCGGGGTTATGCAGGTAGGGTAGCAGGCGGTGTTTTAAAACCTGGCGACGAAGTAATGGCATTGCCATCGGGTTTTACCTCAAAAATTAAATCTATTGATACTTTTGAAGGGCCGGTAAAGCAAGCATTTAGCCCAATGTCGGTTACTATTAGGTTAGAAGATGAAATTGACATTAGCAGAGGCGATATGATTGTGCGGCCAAATAACCAACCAGAAGATGGGCAAGATATTGAAGTAATGGTTTGTTGGCTAAGTGAAAAACCTTTGCAATTAAAAGGTAAATATGCCATAAAACATACCAGCAGAGAAGCTAGATGTATTATAAATGAAATTAAGTACAAGGTTAATATAAACACCCTGCACCGTGTAGAAGAGAACGTAACAATAGGTTTGAACGACATAGGAAGAATTTCGATACGAACAACACAACGTTTGTTTTATGATGGCTACCGACGTAACCGATATACTGGCAGTTTAATTATTATTGACGAAGCTACTAACGAAACTGTTGGTGCTTGTATGATCGTTCAAAAATAATTTTTAATTTAGAATTACTTTCGTCCGAAATTGTTTTATCTTTGTGATAAAATAATGGCCTAGTAGCTCAACTGGATAGAGCAGCTGCCTTCTAAGCAGCAGGTTTCAGGTTCGAGTCCTGACTGGGTCACTCCAAAATTGGCAACATACTTTCACATATTGTGTGTTGCCAAAGTTTTGTTAAACTAAAAAGTGTTGCGCCTGTAGTTCAACTGGATAGAATACCAGATTTCGGTTCTGGTGGTTGAGGGTTCGAGTCCTTCCGGGCGTACTTGAAAGCCTTGTAATCGTTTGATTATGAGGCTTTTGTTGTTTCAAGGTGCAATATAAATAATTATTATTAAACCTTAATTATCATTAGTAAACATTACTCCAAAGTATTTGATTAATTTAATTCTACCTAAGTAATGTCTCTTTAAAAGCTTAATTTTTTTTTTGTAGGATAATTTTTCAATTAATTATGTTTAAGTTTAACAAGCACCTTGTAAGCCATATTATCTTGCACGTTTGTGGTAAGGTTAACTTTACTTTACAATTTCTCTTTCACTCTGTTGTACCTCTTTTTATAAGAAATGAGTTTAGACTAATATTAAAAGAAATGAAGGCCTTAGGCTACCTTTCTCAAAAAGGGCTTTTGCTTGGCAGCGGCTTATTTTATGGCCGTGCGCTCATCGACTAATAATTTGCAACCCATTTTTTAAATTATAGGCACTAATAGCTAAGCCGATATAACGATCGAAATGATGCTGGCCTTTATCAAAACAGCGGTTCAAACCGCTATGCTCTAATTTGTTGATGTTAGATTTTACTGCGCTGTTTTTTTTTCTTTACTGTTTAAAAGCCTTGCTGGTTGTTAGGGCTATTTCGGTTTTATTGCGCTGGCGTTTTTTGGGTAACACTAAGGTTTGTTAAACTACTCCAATAAGCAACTCTTTTTTTTCATTCTAAAAACTTTTAGCAAAACTGCAACTGGCTATGTTATATTTTTTGCTGATAAGTTTTGATAAGATGGAAATAATGCTGCCCCAAAAGCCTTTAACTTAGCCCCGACAGCAACGGAAAGCCCACAGCGCAGAGAAACGGAGCGAGGACTTGGAGAGTATGGCGGGACCAAAGGTTTTATGAGGAAAAAACTTTCGCTTCAAAAAAAATTAAATTCTAAAATGAACCACTACTTGACAGCCCGGAGTTTCTTGCTGTTGACGTACTACAATATTGTGAGCAAATTGGCGCATTAAATAAACGCCTCTGCCGTTAGGTTCTCCAATGTTTTCGGGCGAAGTAGGATCAGGTAACTTGCTGGGGTCGAAGCCTTTACCTTCGTCTTGAATAGTAAAGGAAAGTAGGTTTCCTTTTACCACTTCCGATATTACTAAAACTTCTTTATTGGGGCAACAGCGGTTACCGTGGTGAATAGAGTTGTTTACCGCCTCTGTAAGCACCAACATTATTTCGTTAAAAAACTCTTCGTTTATCCTATAGGTAGTACATACCCTTTTTACAAAGGGTTCTAAAAGGCTTATGTTTTTTGGTTCCGAATGAAGTTTCAGTTGAAACTCTTTATTTAAAAAATTAGCGCGCACGTAATTAGAAACTGATTTCGTTAAAATATCGTTCCACTAAACGTTTGTAAAATGGTTTTAACGCTGGTGGTACGGTTTTGTAAAGCTGAACTTCGGCTTCACGCTTTTTAAGGTATTCTTCAATTTCGGGTGGAACTACTTTGGGTTTTTCTCTTGCGGTTTCGGCTTCTCGTTTATCGTCAATTTCTCGCTGTCGCTCAGCTTCTTCAGCTTTTAGTAAACGGGTTAATATATCTTTTTGACGATTAATCATTTGGGAGGTTAATTTTTTGTTTAACAAATCTTCTTCTGTTTTCTCCATTTCATCGGCTAACTTTTGCAAATCGCCCAAACTATTTTTACCGTCTTTATTACTTTCTTTGTCAATTTTTTGAATAGCATCTCTAATAGCAGCTTGGCGTTGTGCCATTTGTGCCATTTGCTTGCTCATACCGCCACCTTCACCGGGTTTTTTACCGCCTGGTTTTTCTCCTTTTTGCATCTCTTCCAGCATTTTTTCTAACTGGCTATTCATTTGTTCTTGTGCCTTTTTCATATCGCCCATACTGCCAGGTTTGCCACTACCACCAGGTTTGTTACAGTTTTGACTGCCAGGCATGCCTTCACTCATTTGTTGTTGCATTTGCTGCAAAGTTTCATCAAACATTAAAGCAAGGTTGTTAAAACCGGTCATTATATATTGTTGGTTAATGGTACCATCTTTTACTTTACGGTCTTCTAAGTAATCCAAACCATCATCCATATTTTGATTTATGCTTTTCAACTCTTTAGTAACAAAACTTTCAATTTGAAAAACCCGCTTACTTAAAGCAATAATACTATCCTCAACCATTCGGGCATCTTCATCAATTTTATGTTGATTTTGCACAAGAGTTTTGTATTTAGGGTTGTTAATATCAGTTACCAAAATTTGATCCATTGTAGATTCTTGATCTATAGAAAGCTTTACCAAATTTTCTAACAACTGACGTAAAGACTTCATATCTTCTTCTGCTTGGTCTTGCTGTTCTTGGTTCATTTGTTGTTGCATGGCACTTGCCATTTGCTGCATTTTTTGAGCCGCACTTTCTTGTTTTTTTGAAGCCCCAGATTTTTGATTTTGCTCCAACTGCTCTTGCGAATCCTGCATTTCCTGTTCAATTTCTTCTGCTGGTTTTTCAAAGTCTTCCATACTTTGAGGCTCTTCCAGCTCTTTACCCATTTCGTCTAATTTCTCTAAATCTTCCTTTATATCTTCAAACTTTTCGTTTAGTTCTTCTTGTTTCTTTTCTTGTTCTTCTAAATTATCACTTTCGCTTTCTTGTGTTTCTTCTGCTAATTTTTCCTCCTCTTCTGCTAGTTCATTAAGCTTGTCAATGGTCTCTGTCATTTTTTCTTCAAACTCTAACTGCTTAAAAAGCTCCAACATACGATCCAGTTCTTGTTCTAACTGCTCATCATTCATTTCAAACTCTTCCAACTCTTCAAAGGCATCTTCTTGCTCTAATTTTTCAAGCATTTCTTCCAACTTCTCCATCAACTCCTTCATTTCGTCGGTCATTACTTCTTCAAACAACTCTTGCAATTTCTCTTTCTTTTGTTGTACACTTTCAGAGTACTCTTTATACTCTTGTTCTTGCTTCATGTTTTTTTGAAAATCTGACTGAATTTGCTCCACCTGATTTTGCATTTTTTTGTGCTTTTGAATTACGTTTTCTATTGCTTTTTTGTCTTCCCAATCCAGTTCTTTTTTCTGCAAAACACGTTCCTTCATTTCTTTCACTTCCTCTTGTAAGTCTTTTACATCATCTAAAGTTTCCTTTAAATCTTCTTTTATTTCCTTATTTTGATCGTCAGTTTTTTCTTCCAACTCTCTAATAGAAGGTAATTTAAAAGCCATTTCTGGCGAACGAGTAACTTTTGTGCCATTAATACCATCATTATCCCAAACTTCAAAATGGTAATATACTTCATCGCCAGCATTAAGGCCAATACCAGTTAAATTCCAAAAATGACTGTATTTGGCGGTCTTACCTGTACTTTCAAAATCAATCGCTAATTTTTCGTACTCCGCATTATCTTTTAATCTCCACTTAAAATTAAGGTTTTTTATGCCATAATCGTCAGAAGCATTTCCAATAAAATAAATTAAATTTTTATCGGTAGAATCCTTCACTTCTTCAACCGAAATAGCTGGATACATATCTGGAATGGTACTTATGCTATAACTAATAGAATCACCTTTCTTTATTTTTTCGTTACTAACATAAACCGTGTAGTTATCATCTTTATAAAAACGGTTACTATAATTAAAATCTAAATCGCTTTGTCTTTGAGTAGTAATGGTTTCTTTTTTGAAACCCATTTTCACTTCCTCGGTATTTTTAGCTTTAAACCGCCAGCTTACTTTTGAGCCAAAAGGAATAACAATATCACCAGTATTTTCTAAAACCTCATCTTTTATGCCCGTGTATTTAGGGTAATCTAAACCTACCTCAAAGCCAATAATGGTTGGTTTTGGAATAACTGATAGGTTAAAAACATCCGAACTATAACCATCTGCCTCAAAATAAAATTCCACATCTTTTTGAAGATTAGCAAATTGATAACTAAACTCGTTAGCAGCTTTTTGATTTAATTTATAAGAAAAATTGTTGAAATGAATGAACGCCTCTTTGGGCAAAACTGCTCCATTAACACCAACATCAATTGTTAAGCTTTCATTTTGAATCGCTTCTAAATCCTTTGAAATTAAATTAAAATAAAACGGTGCCGGTTTAGTAAAATCTTCATCATTTCTAAGCAAACGATTGGTACTAGCCGAAATTAAATCGGGAACGATAAAGGAAAGCAATCCAAAAATTAAAATAGGAATTATAGCATATTTTAAATACTTTGTATTGCGTTTTAAATTTACAGCATTAGCAAAAGGAACCGGTTGTAAAGAAGCTGCTTTCTGATTTATACTCGCCTCTATTAAAGATTTACTAAAGGCATCTTGCGATTGTTCTTTTAACTGCAAAACATTTAGCAAACGATCTTTCACATCAGTAAAATGCGTTCCAATAATAGTTGCTGCTTTTTCGTGAGAAATTATTTTACCTAATTTTAAAATTTGTAATAGTGGATAAAGCACCCCAACTACAAAAATAACTCCGCTCAATGCCAAAAAGCCATAAAACAATAACTTTCTAACAGGCGAAGAAAAGTAGAAAAAATACTCCAAAACAGCTATTAATAGAAATGCTAATATTACAATACCAATACTATATAAAAGCCCCCTAATTAACTTATTAACGTAAAATTTTCGTGTAAACCCATCAATTTTCTGTAATAGTAAATCGTAATTGTTGTTAGTATTTGCCATTATGTTTTATTGCCCCTTAAACGGCTAAAGTAGTTGAATATTTGGTCACTTACAAATGGTTATTTTTTAAAATGTTTATAACTTTTTTTATAGCTCTTTTTGAAGCGAAATTTTAAAACCCGATTAAACACCTCTCGTGCCATCCGCTCCTATCTTTTTGCTCCGTAAACTCCACAAAAAGGATATCCACTACTGTCACGGCTATTTCAAAAACTTCGCCCCCTCGCACATACGGAAGATAGATTTTAGAATACAGCGTAGAGCAGATAGATTTCAGAATACAGATTACAGAATATGGATAAAAGATTATAGATTAAAGAACACAGATTACTCAAAAAATAATTCAACAGAAGTAAATAGCCTCAAACACTTTAATTAACTTTGTAAAATAGTAGACTTAATATGAAAGTAGTTTTTATGGGTACGCCCAGCTTTGCCGTAGCATCTTTACAAAAGTTAATTGAAAATAAAATAGCCGTAGTTGGCGTAATAACAGCTGCTGACAAACCAGCAGGCCGTGGCCGTAAATTACAAAAAAGTGCCGTTAAGCAATACGCCGAAAGTCAAAACTTAACAATATTACAACCCAAAAACTTAAAAAATGAAACATTTTTAGCTGAACTAAAAAGCCTACAAGCCGATTTATTTATTGTAGTTGCTTTTAGAATGTTGCCCGCCCTTGTTTTTAAAATGCCACCAAAAGGCACTTTTAACTTGCACGCTTCTTTACTGCCACAATATAGAGGCGCAGCACCTATTAATTGGGCAATTATAAATGGAGAAAAAGAAACTGGCGTTACCAGCTTTTTTATTGAACAGCAAATTGATACCGGTAAAATTATTCATCAACAGAAAGTTGCCATTGAAGCCAATGAAACTGCGGGTACTTTGCACGATAAACTAATGGTAGTTGGCGCCAATTTAATACTAAAAACGGTAAATGACATTGCTGCTGAAACTTACACAATAACAGAGCAAGATGATACCAAAGCCACCCAAAAAGCGCCAAAAATTTTTAAAGAAGATTGCAAAATTGATTGGAATAACACCACCCAAAACACTGATTTATTTATTAGAGGATTGTCGCCTTATCCAGCAGCTTACACTTTTTTAAACGATCTACAGTTAAAAATTTATGCTTCGGAAACCGAAATAGAAGATCATAATTTAAAAGTAGGTGAATATTTAACCAACAATAGATCTTACCTAAAATTTGCTACTAAAAACGGTTTTATTATAGTAAAAGAATTACAACTGCAAGATAAAAAAAGAATGGACATAAAGGCATTTTTAAATGGGTTTAAGTTAGATGCTTAAACCTCAAATTCAACATTTCGGTAAATGGCATCAAAAGGAATTTCAATATCGATAGATTCTATTTTTAGTATTTCATTATTTACATCAAAACGTTTAATGTTCCAAAAACCTCCATCACCTCTTACAAAAACATCAATTTGCTTTTTATCTTGAGCAATCAAAATGTACTCTTTTAAACTTGGTATTTGGCGGTAGAAATAAAACTTATCGCCTCTGTCATAACTTTCGGTACTATCTGATAATACTTCTACAATTACAGTTGGGTTTGTTATAGATTCTTTTTCTGATTCAGCTTTTTCAATTTCACCACAAACAACCATTGTGTCAGGATAAACAAGTCTATTTCCTACTTCTATCCTTAAGCGTACGTCACCATTAAAATGTTCACATTTTGATTTTTTAGAAAGCAATTCGACTCCCAATTTAGTAATAAAATTTGTGGTAATTCTACTGTGGTTTATCGTACCCTCTGCCATTGCAAATATGCTCCCATTGTGATATTCATATTTCTGGCCTTGCTTTTGACTGATTGATATGTACTCGGCAATACTAATATTATTTATGGCTTTGGCGTCCATTTTTTATTTCTTTACAGCGGTAAATTTACAACAAAAATGATTACAGTTATTAATCGGTAAAATAAACCCTTACTTTTAACCCGTGAACTATGTAATAGCGCAAAACCTAAGTAAGTATTATGCCGACAAATTATTGTTTGACGGTATTGATTTAAGTATAAATAAAGGCCAAAAAGTGGCATTGGTAGCCAAAAACGGCACGGGCAAAACTTCTTTACTAAACATTTTGGCTGGCTTAGAACCGCAAGATGGTGGTACTTTTAATATACATAAAGATGTAAAAATTGGCTATTTAAAACAAAGTCCCGATTTTCGACCAAATGATACTATTATTGATACCGTTTTTTACACACAAAATGAAGATATTCAACTAATTAAGGCCTATGAGTTAGAGCAAATTAAAAAGCAGCCCGATTCGGAAAAATTGCAACAATTAATGGGGCAAATAGATGCCAGGCAACTGTGGGACTTAGAAACTAAGGTTAAGCAGATAATGGGTAAATTGCAGCTGCACGAGTTAGATAAAAAAATGTCCACACTTTCTGGTGGGCAAATAAAACGAGTTGCTTTAGCAAGGGAGCTAATACACGAACCCAATTTTTTAATTTTAGATGAGCCAACCAATCATTTAGATATTGAAATGATAGAATGGTTAGAACGTTACGTTCAAAAAAATGCAGATGCGGTTTTTTTAGTAACTCACGATCGTTATTTTTTAGATAATGTTTGCGATGAAATTTTAGAATTAGACGAAGGTGTTATTTTTAAATATAAAGGTAACTACAGCTACTTTTTACAAAAAAAGGAAGAACGCCAGCTAAACAATGTGGCAACTGCCGAAAAAGCAGGAAGTATGTTGGTTAAAGAATTAGAGTGGATGCGCAGAAGCCCGCAGGGCAGAGGTACAAAAGCAAAATCACGCATTACTAACTTTTACAACTTAAAAGATAAAGCTAATAAAAATTATGAAGAAGGAGAAGTTAAAATAGATTTAACGATGAACCGCTTGGGCAAAAAAGTAATGGAAATACAAGACATTACAAAAGCTTATGGCGAGCATACTTTAATTGAAAATTTTACCTACATATTTAACCGCCACGATAGAATTGGTATTAGCGGAGTAAATGGTTCTGGCAAATCAACATTGCTAAACATAATAGTGGGTAATGTAAAGCCCGATGCTGGTAAAATTGTAACCGGCAGCACCATTACCTTTGGTTATTTTAGGCAAGATTTGGGCGAAATGGATCTTAACAAAAAGGTAATTCAAGTAATACAAGATATTGCAGAGGTAATAAGGTTGGCAAGTGGTAAAGATCGTACCGCTTCGCAAATGTTAGAGTGGTTTCAATTTGATAGAAAGAAACAACATCAATATGCAAATACTTTAAGTGGTGGTGAAAAAAGACGTTTGTATTTATTAACCGTACTTATGAAAAACCCTAACTTTTTAATTTTAGATGAGCCTACCAACGATTTGGATTTACAAACCCTTAATACCTTAGAAGAGTTTTTAGAAGATTTTGGTGGCGTATTGGTGATGGTAAGTCACGATCGATATTTTATGGATAAACTGATAGATCATTTATTTGTGTTAGATGGCAAAGGCAAAATTAGAGATTTCCCGGGTAATTATACACAATATCGATTAACGGTAGATAAAGAAAAACAAGCGGCTAAAAAAGAGAAAGCAACTGTAGAAAAATCAATTCAAAAAACAGACAGTAAAACCAAAAGAAAATTAAGTTACAACGAAAAGCGAGAATTTCAACAATTAGAAAAAGACTTAGCTACTTTAGAGAAACGAAAAGTAGTGATTGAAAATGAAATGTCAGTCCATCAAAACGATCATAAAAAAATAATGGAATTGAGTAAAGAAATTGGAGAAACTATAGCTGCTATTGACGAAAAAGAAATGAAGTGGTTGGAGTTATCTGAGTTAATGTAAGGTTTACAAATTTAGTTTACAAAAGTGCCTTATAACCTTTATAACATCAATTTTTATCTGTAAATTTTTATTTTTTTCAATAACTATATTCACTTATTAAACCATAAAATAAACTATATAAGTATTATAAAAATTTTAATTTTTGAAATTCAAAAGTAACTGTTTCTAATAAATATACTTTTACTATTTTAGCAAAAATAATTATAAAAATTGAATATTGATCAACATAGAAAATTGCAAGAACGACTTGCGCTTTTGAGGAGGTATCTTTGACGTAGATAACCGTAAAATCTTACTGGAAGAAGAAGAACTAAAAGCTGCCGATCCTAACTTTTGGAACGATCCTAAAAAAGCAGAAATTGTTTTAAAATCAATTAAACAACACAAATATTGGATTGAACTGTTTAACACTCACCAATCTGAAATTGATGACTTATTGGTATTGTTAGAGTTTGTAAAAGCTGAGGAAGTTACTGAGGAAGAAGTTGAAGCACAATACCAAAATAGTTTAATTAAAATAGAGGAATTTGAATTACTTTCTACCTTAACCGAACAGGAAGATAGCCTGCCTGCTGTTATTACTATTAATGCTGGAGCTGGTGGAACAGAAGCTTGCGATTGGGTGATGATGTTGAGTAGAATGTACCAAATGTATGCGGAAAAAAGCAACATGAAAATTAAGGAACTCAATAGGGTTGATGGAGAAGTTGCTGGCTACAAATCAATAGAAATGGAAATTACGGGAGGCGATTTTCCTTATGGTTTTTTAAAAAATGAAAATGGCGTTCATCGTTTGGTTAGAATAAGCCCCTTTAATGCGCAAGGAAAACGGCAAACCACTTTCGCATCTGTTTTTGTGTATCCAATGGTAGATGATACTATAGATATTAAAATAAATACAAGCGATATTGTGTGGGATACTTTTAGAGCCGGAGGCAAAGGCGGACAAAATGTAAACAAAGTAGAAACTGCCGTTAGGTTACATCACGCACCAAGTGGCTTGGCCATTGAATGTCAACAAGAACGAAGTCAACTTTTAAATAAAGAAAAAGCCATTAAAATGTTAAAATCACGCTTGTACGAGTTGGAACTTAGAAGAAGACAAGCAGAAAAAGATAAAGTAGAAGAAGGGAAAATGAAAATAGAGTGGGGCTCTCAAGTACGCAGCTATGTGTTAGATGATAGATGGGTAAAAGATTTAAGAAGTGGTTACAAAACTACTAACCCCGATAAAGTTTTAGATGGCGACCTACACGATTTTGTGAAAAGCTTGTTAATGATGAAAAAATAATAGAACGCAGTCTTACTTTTCCAAAATGTTTTATAAGTTAAATTCTGAAGTTTTAATCCATTTAAATAATTGACATTCAGTAAATTGCACATTTATTCCTAAATAGAGTAAAACATGTCAATTGTAAACTAAAATATAAAATTTAATTTTTATCAAAAAAATATAATTATTTTTATGGCTAAATTAAATCAAATTTTTGAATGACATTATTAACAAGAACTTTTTTATCAATTTTATTTATATTTTTAATAGGTGTTGATGCAAATGCTCAGAAGCACCAAATTACTACAAACAACATTCCTATTGATGATATTATTGACACTCCAACTAAAATTTTAAATGGCAAATTAGAGCGGTGTGGTATCGAATCGATCTTACAGCGAATTTATAACGATCCAGTATCATTAAAACAATACGAAGACAACAAAAAACCATTATCCGATTCAAGGTTTCAGTTTAATCGAATTAATTGTACTGCAGCAAACACCGTAAATATTCCTCTGGCATTTCACTTCGATAATTCATTTAGCTGTGCTAATTCAGCTTGTATGTTATCTGAAATACAAGATGCTATAACAACCTTAAATATTGATTTTGGAAATAATTCCAACTCTCCAAATGCCGCTAATTGCCCAACCGCGTATCCAGACATTTCAACCGGTTCTTGTATTAATTTCTATCTCGCAGCTCCCCCAGCTTGCTCGGGTTTAGACCCAACCTGCGATGGCGCTATAACTATTGGGCAGTTTCAAGGTGGTTATAATGCTACTGGCGGAAGTGGCGCCGGAACTTGTTGGGATGATTATTTAAATGTATTTGTACAAAGCCCACAATCAGGTAATTTAGGAGTATCCGATCAAATACCTGGCTATTTAAATGCAGCAGGCCCTGGAGAAGGCGTATCATTGGGTGCGCCATATTTTGGCGGTGCTGGTGGCCCTTGCTCACCGCTTGATACCGATGGCACATATAACTTAGGCGGAACATTGGCACACGAAATTGGTCATTACCTCGGCTTACCTCATATTTGGGGTGATGTAAATGGTGGTGGCTGCGGAGGCGATGATGGTTTTGCGGATACCCCAAACCAAGACCAGCAATATTTCGGTTGCCCTACAGGTTGCGTTGCAAGTGGTTGTGGTGGCAGTCAACAAACGGCTAACTTTATGAATTACACAAACGATGCCTGTATGGATTTATTTTCAGAAGATCAAGCTGGAGCAATGAATTTTTACGCCAACCAATTTTTTGGTGGTTTAAATATTCCAGCAGCCAATCCAACAGAATTATTTACCGAATGTACAGGAAACACTTGTTCGGTTACTTGCCCCAGTAGTGCATCTTCCACTTATAGCGATACCGATGCAGTTTGTGCAGCAAATGGAACTTATGTTTTGCCAACAACATATCCAGGCCTAACTTTAGATGATCCTGCAGGTGCAACATATTCATGGAGTACAGGTGGCTATTTACCAGGTGGATCAGCTATAAGTGGTGGTTCTTATAGTTTAACTAACCCAGCAGGTTGTAACCCATCAACAGAAACCTTATATTTAAATGTAAGTTGTAATACAGATAATACCGTAAATATAAATGGAGGTACTTTAACCTTAAACGTTTATCCTGATCCTTCGCAATTTGTAACGGCTGATTTAGTAAGTGTAAGCGGTGAAAATACTTGTAACGAACCAACACTTACCCCTTTATGTGCAGATGTAAGTATTACGGCTGATGCCGCTAATCCAGCTTTCCCAGTTGCTGCGGGGCAAAGTGGTGTTGCTAACTACACGGCCACTTATACACCAGCAGCTGGCGCACCAAACTGTTGTGTTTCTGGTGGCGGAGCAGGATCAGAATTAGTAACCAATGGAGATTTTGAAAGTGGAAACACAGGATGGACAGAAACAGAAGAAGTTCCATCAGGAACACCTAACCCTAATCCATTTGGTATTATTGGCTCTTCTAACAGCCCTTTAAATGGAACTACTGATGCTTGGTTTGGTGGCTGGGGTGGCACTTCAACACTTACCATTTCACAAAATATAACTATACCTGCTAATTGTGGCGAAGCTAATTTAACGTTCGATTTTTTAATGTCGTGTGCAGGCGATGCAGGTATTGATTTAGATGTTGTTGTAAACGGCGCAGTATTAGGAACCTTAACTTGCACCGATGGTACAAGCGGTACAATTGCTGCTTTTGATTTAATTGCGGCCGGGGCGCCAACAGGGCCGGTTACTATTAGTTTTGTAGGTACAGAAGACGGAACGGGAACTGGTGAACCTGACATTTATTTGGATAATATTAGTGTGATTACCGCAAACTGTGCTGCACCTTCAACTTGCGATTTTCCGGTAACAGCTAATTATAATTGCGCAGGTTGTACAGATTGTAATAATACAACTTGCACAGTAACTCAAGCTTGTAATGATAATGATGCTTGTACAACAAACGATGAAGAAACCATACTTTCAAGCGATGGTTCAATATGTGTGCCATGTGCAGGAACAGCCATTGCCTCTTGTTCAGGCTCAACAAGTGTAGTTGCTTGTAATGATGCTAATGATTGTACAACCAACGATGTTCAAACAGTAGATGATTGCGATAACTCAATATGTGTGCCATGTGCAGGAACAGCCATTGCCTCTTGTTCAGGCTCAACAAGTGTAGTTTCTTGTAATGATGCTAATGCTTGTACAACCAACGATGTTCAAACAGTAGATGATTGCGATAACTCAATATGTGTGCCATGTGCTGGTACTATAAATGCAGCCAGTTGTAATGCAGCTTGTACCACCACTCAAACTTGTGATGATAATAATGACTGTACGGTTAATGACACACAAACAATTGCAGCCAATGGTTCTGTTTGTGTGGCTTGCGCCGGTACTGTTGACAATACGGCTTGTTGTGCAAACGTAAATTTAAGTATTTTCTTCGATGGTTTCCCTAATCAAACCAGTTGGGATATTACAGATGCTAATGGAAATGTAGTAGCAGCTAGTGGAACCTATACTGGGCAGTCAGCTAATTCAACTTTAAATATTAATCCGGTTGTATGCTTAACAGATGGTTGTTACGATTTAAATTTCTACGACAGCTTAAATAATGGAATGTGTCCTTTTCAAAGTAGTGGAGTAGGTGTTTCTACTTTTATAACACCAGGCACTTTAATTGCGCCTGGCAGCATTGTTGGTACATTAAGTTTAATCGCTACGCCTGGTTTATGCGGTAATTATAATTTAACCGATGCCAATGGAACCTCACTAGCTTCTGGTGGTGGAGGCTTTGGAGCATCTCAATTAAACAATTTCTGTTTAACAAATGGTGTTGCGCCAAAATTATCTAACCCAGCTTATGAAACAACAAAAAAAGTAAATACCTCAGTTGCCAATGCAAATTTTATGGGCATTACAATTATGCCAAACCCAGTAAATGATATTATGATGGTTAACTTTAATGGTTTCAACAACGGCGAAATTATTGTTGTGGATATGTTAGGTAAAACCTTACAAAAACAAGCAATTGAGCCTGCAACTCAAAACACTGTAAGGTTTGATGTTTCTGATTTTGATGCTGGAGTTTACTTTGTGGTATTACAGTCAAATGAAAATTTAGCAACCAAAAAATTCATAAAAAAGTAAAATAACTTAAAAATTAAGTACACAAAATCCGATAATCTATTTTGATTGTCGGATTTTTTTTTGTGCCAATAGTAGTAAGGCAATCACATAAAAAGCATCTAAAAAAATAAAAAATATTGTAATCAAAGTCAATCAGATTTTAGAAGCGAAATAGTTGCCCTACGCAGCCACTTCAGTCCCGCCAACCGTTCAAATACCATTTTGCAAACGCTTCAAAAAAATCAACCCAAAAAATGGTATAACCACTTTTGTCGGGGCTATTTTTTCTGGCCTCGCTAAGTCGTGGTAACTTTTAAAAAAAAAAGATAATTTAAAATAAATTTCAGCTTCTAACAAACTATCAATCATCATATTTTCTGCTATTGCTATGCCTTTCGCATCTATTCAATATATTTGTTGAAATTAACTGATATGGAATTTTCAAGTATACGCCTAACCTATAAAAATGATATCGCTTTTATCACCATTAATCAACCAGAAAAGTATAATGCATTAAGCAAACAAGTATTTGATGATTTGCGAGAAGCCACTAAAGTAGTTGGAAATAACGCATCTGCTAAAGGCATAATAATTACTGGGGCAGGGGAGAAGGCTTTTGTTGCTGGAGCAGATATAAGTGAATTTGAAAACTACAATGCCCAAACAGCGGTTGAAGAATTATCAATTAGTGGCCAAAAAGTGTTTAGGGCATTAGAGTTGTTTTCAAAACCAGTTATTGCAGCAGTAAATGGTTTTGCATTAGGTGGCGGTTTAGAGTTGGCGATGGCCTGCCATATAAGAGTGGCCAGCGAAAATGCTCGCTTTGGCCAACCCGAAGTTAAATTGGGCTTAATACCTGGTTATGGAGGAACGCAAAGATTAGTACAACTAATTGGTAAAGGCAAAGCAATGGAGTTGTTGATGACTGCCGATATGATAAATGCACCCGAAGCATTACAATTAGGTTTGGTAAACCACATGGTTCCACAAAACGAATTGTTAGATAAATGTGTTGAAATTATTGAAAAAATAGCCACTAAAGGCCCTGTGGCAATTGCTAAAATAGTAACTTCGGTTGACAATTATTATAATAATACAGCAGATGCTTTTACTGAAGAAGCAAAACTTTTTGGCGAATGTTTTGGAACAGATGATTACCAGGAAGGCGTTACTGCATTTTTAGAAAAACGTGACCCCAAATTTAAAAACAAATAGTTATGCGCAATAAATATAATGCTACAATAAAAGTAATTGAAGGTTTAAAAAATGATCTTCTAAAGGATTTTAATAGTTTAACAATTAATCAACAAAACTTTAAACCTAATGCCAACAAGTGGAATATGCTGCAGGTAATAGAACATTTAATGTTAGCAGAAACCGCTTCTTTAAACTATGTGAGCAAAAAAATTTTAAACCCAAATACTTTATTAGATAAAAATTTTGCCTCTAAATTTAAGTTTTGGTTGTTAAAAATGACCTTTAAATTACCCATAAAAATAAGCAGAAGGCCCAAAATGGTTACACCAACCGATTTGCCCGATTATAAAAATGTTTTGTTAAGATGGGATATTGCCCGCAAAGCGTTACATAAATTTTTTGATGAACAAAGTGATGAAATTTTAGAGAAACTCATCTACAAACATCCGGTGGCAGGCAGATTAACAGGTTTGCAAATGTTGTTGTTTTTTGAGTATCATATTAAGCATCATACCAAACAAATTAACCGAATAAAAAAACATAAAAACTACCCAACGCTGTAAAATGGTTTTGTATAGAATAGTTTTGCCAAATTTGCGTTTTTAACCAATAACATATTTGTATGAAGTTTGTAATTAATTTTATTGTTTTGTTAATGTTTGGTTTTGTAGCTAACGCACAAACTGCCAGTAGCAACGAAGCCACTTTAATAAAGTATGCTAATAATGTTATTGCTTTAACCAATACCTATTATCAAAAAGTAAATGCTTATCAAAAAAAAATGACCTTGTTAGAGCGCGACAGAGATAAAGCGGGCATAAATAAGGAAGCACCAATATTGTACAACTGTGCTGATGGTAAAACACAAACTACCCGCTTGTTTAGAGCGGCAACTAATCCACCATCGGTTTTTACCAATGAAGATGCTACCTTTTTAAAAGAAAGTATAACGGCCTACCGAGCCGAATTGAATAAGTTAGATGATTTATGCTACACCATTAACGATGATATTGAAGATTGTAATTTTAAAGAAGATGAATTTGTAGTGTTAGATTCGTTGATGATGGTTTCTAATCAAAAAATAGATGCCATTGTTAAGCGCCATCAAAAAATTGTACAGCGAGTAATGAACCAAACTACTGAGGCTGAAAAAGTGATTGATAAAGAAAGCCCGCTTGGCCCATTAACTACAACAATGAAAACGGATTTGCGTTTGGCCAAATCAATATTAGATAATTTACTGAATTACACACCCGATAACCTTACTTCTGTAAAAATTGAAGTGCTGCGTTTAAGAACAGGAATTGCTAAAAGCGAAGCAATGAAAGAGCTGCACAAAAACGAATTTGATAAAAAATATACCAGCAAATTCGATGATTTTTACAAAGCCTTAAAATTTGATTTTGCCGATACCGCAAAAGACGTAGCTGCTGGTTTAGAAAAAGCCGGTGATAAAGGTAACTATAAAAAGTTTGCTCAAGATCAACAGCAATTATTAGAGCAATACAATGAATTAATAAAGATTTTTAATTTAAGCTTTAGTAAGTAATACTTACTCTTTAACTCGTTTCATACTTTGTACGGTAAAAACAGATTCGTCAATTTCGGGGTCAAATTGAATATCAAGATACTCAATGATGGTTCTGTTTTCAGGTTCTTCTTCTGGGGTAATTATCATTTTAGCAGGAAATTTTCTTCCACTAGTTTCAATAATGTTGCTCATTTCCATTTTGTTCACCAAGTATTCATCTTCATCATAAAACTCCACTTTTAGCTGTATAAAATCTACTTTGCTAATCCACATTTTAACCTTGCCCCACACCACCGGAGCTGCTGGTTTTGGTATTAAGGTAATTTCATAGGCTTCCATTTCATCAATTACGGTTTCGCCAGTCAGCTCGTGTTCGTAGTCATCTACAATTGAAGAACTTCTTACCAAATCATCATTAGTAAAGTCACTGCCCATCCAACTTTGCATCATCATTGAAGGCGGCATTTTTACTACTCGTTCAATGTTAGGTACCCAATTCCATATTTCTTTTTCTCGCTTTAAAAAAGTAGTACCTTCCTCTCGCTTTGGCGATTTTATGTAAATCAAGGAATAATCTTCCCCTTTTGCCCAAACTTTCATTTCCATTTCACGAGTCCATTTTGGTCGCTCAATAGTCATTTTCATTTCCGCAATGGTTGATTTGCCTCGTAAATTCTCTTCCGATTTTTGTAAGATTTCTTCACTACTTTGTGCACCAACATAAAAGCCACAAAAGAGTGCAAAAGCTAACGGTAAAATATTTCTTAATTTCATTTATTATATTTTAAACAAAGTAATAAAAATTAAAATAGATGGGTTCTTAATTTT
>ENA-ORXT01001218-ORXT01001218.1-marine-metagenome-genome-assembly--contig:-NODE-1218-length-35615-cov-5.290675_pt1 | contig 35615 bp, 32 predicted proteins | sample MGYA00237868_ERZ511482 | MGnify/ENA metagenome assembly ERZ511482 | reverse complement strand
GGCCTAACTACCTCGCCTCCGCAGGTAGGGAGCGCCCCTACAGGGATTGGATTTCTACTGTCCCTGATTCCTGGGGCGTTGCCCCAAAATGGGACGCCCCTTTGGGGCTCCGGTGACAGTTGACGAAACGGGGACTTCAAGTGCTTAACAAAGCCCTTGGACATAGGGCGGTCCGTTCTGTTCAGCGAGCCCCTCCAAGGTTCGATTTAGAATCCGCGTCTTGATCGCGAAGCGCAGCTTTCGCGGGCCAAAGCCGAGCCTGTCACCTCCCATTTCGCGTCGCGTCCGTCGATAGCCTGCTCATTGGTTCTGCCAAATGGCGATCCCGTATAGCACCGTGAGAGATGTCCAGAGCATACTAAATACGACGTGGACGACGGTCTCGAAGAGCTTTCCGCGCCAGAGAGCAGAAGAGTACCAAAAGAACTGTACGAGGAGCCTTGCTCCCCAGAACAGCGCCATCCCGAAGCAGATTCGACGACCCAGTGAGGTGCTGGTCAATGCGTCTGCAGAACTCGCACAGAGCAAGCCCAGCAGACAGACGGTGAGCCCGAGAAAGAAGGTATGGACCTCCATCAGCTGACGATTGATCAGTGAAAGCGGCTTCAGGTCATTCTTCCAGTTGAAGTAGCGGGGAAAGAATAGGTGCAGGGCCCCTAGAGGCATCAACAGCCAGCCCGAGATGATGATGAGCGTGACCGTCATGGTGCAGGGAGGCAGTGCTTTGGTGGTGTGCGAGTCATGAGCGCATCTCAAGAGTGAAGACGGAAACGAGCGGGGTAATCTTGCGTTCGGAGACCACCTCGAAACCGGTTTCTATAAAGACGGAAAGCCACTCCTGTTTCGAGTGAAAATGGAAAGCACCGACGGAATAGGCGAGGAAATTGGCGGGGTCGCGCAAGTGCTCGCAGACCCAGATTCGGCCTTCCCGTGCGAGGATCCGACGAAGTTCGAGAAAAAAGGCTCGCCGCTCGGCGGGGTCTCGAATCTCGTGAGCCGAAAGCATCAGGCAGATCATGTCTGCCTCGCCGTCACCGAGCGGCAGACTGCCGGTTCCGACTGCGACCGTCGCGGGGTGGGGTGGGTAGGCCTTCCGTGCCCGCCGAATCGAAACCTCTGTATGCTTCTCTTGGTCGTAGAAGTCCCAGAGCCGAAGGTCTGCGCCGGGAAATCGGTTTCGCAGAATCGGGCTCACCTCGTCAAAACCGGCGCTCAGAGTGACAAGGATTCCAGCCGGCGGGATCTCGTCGCCCGCAAGCCACGGCAGCTCGTAGAGGGCGGACCGGTCGTAGACCAAATAGGAAACGAATAGAGAAAGTGCCATCCCACCAAGTGCCGCAGCCACCACGAGCAGGACAAGCCAACGGACCGGCCCTGTCGCTGCGAAGGCCGCCGACCCTGCGACCAGGGCCACCACTCCCGCAATCGCGAACATGTGCCAGTTGAAGCGGACGATGTTGCCCACTCCCTGGAACGCTGTTCGCGGCCTTAGCTCTTCCATTTCTCGATCCTCCCTCGTTTCCATTCGTAGGGCACGTTCTCGACGAAAAAAGCGTTGGCGAGAACAAGCCCATCGAGCTGTAGGCTGTCGAGGAAGGGAATGTGGTGCTCCTCCACCGAGACCGCAGTCGGTTTCCAGATCTCTCTCACGCCTTCGACGATGATGACGTCGCGTTTCGTCTGATCGTAGGAAAAGGTGAAGGGCATGGGGCCGCAAAACCGACGAGCCTCACGCCAGTCGCTGAACGGTGAACCCTCGGGGAGAGCCTGAGAGTCATCTCCCCGTGACGAGAGGACCCGCAGTCCTGCACTTGTCGTGATTTTGTCTCGGTCGTCCTCCGAAGTCCATTGGATCGGGAGGACGCGGTAGCGGTACTGCGTGAAGAGGCTGCCCAGTCGCTGCATGCCTGCCTTGTCGGTTTCCGAGCCGAGAATATACAGGCCGCGGAGCCGGCGGTTGTCGGCGCCTCGATAGCGGACGAATACGCGGTAGCCGATCAGCAGGAAGTCACGACCAAGAAATTTTGGAAAACCTTTGGGACGGAGCTTCGAGGTCTTCACGATCGCGGCGGCCAGGAAGGCCCACTCGTTCTTGAAGAGATCAAGTTCGAGACAATCGGGGATCAGGTGAGCGACTTCCGACTTGGGCACGGCGAAGCCGAGGACCAGCGACTTCTCTAGGAAGGCTACGACAGGGAAGGGATGTCGGTTCAGCCGGCTCATGAGTTCCTCGGACGTCGCGGCTTCAGCCAGAACTCGTGCCAGGCGACCAGCAGGACGAAGGCGAGGGCATACAATGAGTTCAGGGGGCCCCACAAGAGCATGTCCTGAGCTCTCAGGAATTCGATGATGTTCATCGTGAAAACGAGGCTGATCTGCAGCAGCGCAGAGACACGAGATCGGAACCCGCTCCAGATCCACACGGCAAGGCACCCCTCTCCCAGGCCGATGGCGATTGTGAGGGGCCGCGCCCATTCTTCGCCGAGAATTTTTGAGACGATCTCGCCGTGTCGGGGAACCCACCCAAGCACCTTGCAGACCAGACCATTGACAAACCAGACGCCTCCGATGGCGATGCGCACGGCGAAGTAGAGGCTTGGTCTTTTCACGAGGCGATTCTTGGCGGCCGTGCCCGGCCGGGACTTCACGAGCGGGCCCTACGAGTCCAGTGCCTTGCGATTTTCAAGGGCGCGACTGAGGGTGAGTGGATCGGCGGCATCAAGGCCTCCGCCTGCCGGCAGCCCCTGTGCAAGACGGCTGACCCGAAGTCCCGGCCGTCTGGCGAGGAGATCGGCAAGAAAGTGGCAGGTGGCCTCTCCCTCGACGTCGAGGCCGAGGGCGAGGATGACCTCGCGGATTTCCGTTCCAGCGTCGAGGCGCTCCTCGAGACAGCGGATGCGGAGTTGCTCGGGACCAACGTTGTCGAGCGGAGAGAGTCTCCCGCCGAGAACGTGATAGTGCCCATGAAACTGGTCGGAGCGCTCAATGGGGAGCACGTCGCTCGCCGCCTCAACCACACAGAGTATTTCGCGGTCCCGAGTCGCATCGTGGCACAGGTGACATGGGTCTTCGGGGCCGGCAAAGAATCCGCACTGGTCGCAGCTGGAGACACGGGTTTGAAGAGCTGCCAGGGCTCGGGCCGTCTCCGGGCAGGAATCCTCGCCCTTGCCGATGAGCCAGAGAGCGATGCGCTCGGCACTCTTGGGACCCACGCCGGGAAACGTCTTGAGTGCGTCGATGGCTTCCTGAAGAGCGGGTGGGTAGGAGAGTCTTGCCATAGGCCGGAGTCGGGTGATTCAGCAATCGAAAGGCGTTTCAGGCAGGAGCGGTTTTTCCGGCTAGTTTGCGAGTTCTCGATTTGAACTTTTCAAGCACTGCGTCGGTCTCGTCCTTCGAGGTGCAGGTCTCGAAAGCTTCGAGAGCCTGGTCGTACCGCTGTTCGCGAAAAAAGATGACGCCCTTCCAGAATTGCTCTCTCTCTTCAAGTGCCTTGCTGTCCAGGCTGTCTGTCGGGCCTAGCAATTCGAAGGTTTCGGCGAGAACGCCGTCCTCCCCAAATTCCAGCAGTTCGAGTGGTCGAAAGGTGAAATCCTTGCCAGTCAGTTCCACGATCTCGGAGTCGCAGGCGAGAATGCTTCCATTTCTGATGGCGACCTTGCAGAGTTTCCTCGAACGATCGACGACAGGTCCCACGGCACTGAAGTAGCTGGCCTCGCCTTTGCCGAAGGTTCCGGCTGCCACGGGTCCGGCAGCAACACCGATGGAGATCTGCAATTCGGAATCCGACTTGTCGCAGAGCTGGCGAAGAGCGTCGCGGACCTCGAGGGCTGCCGTCGCTGCAGACTCGAAGTCCTCAACGGAAGCTCCTCCGGGCAGGCCAAAGAAGGCACGGACATTCTCGGGACTTTGCTGGTCGAGAAACCCGCCGTTCTTCTGCAGCAGGGGACCCGTTGCTTCGGAAACGCGACGGCAGAGTTCAAGGTACGCAGGGCGGTCGAGACTCGAACGCAGATGGGACGCATTGGCAAAAGTCACGCTGAGAACCGCCACTTCCACCGGTTCGTGTTCCAGACGCAGGGAGGGCCGAGCCTCCTGAGTTGCCTGAAGGGAGTCCGAACTCATGCCTGGACCGAGAAGAGCATTCAGTCGCTCTGTCTGCGAGCCCCAGGGAGTTCGTTGGTAGAAAGTTCCGAAGAGGGCGGCGAACAACAGAGCTGCCATCACCGTCAGGGGCTCGAAAAGCCGTCCGTACATGGCGAGTACCAAGGTGAGGGTCCCGATGAGAGCCGTGGCGACGAGTACCGCAGTCCAGCGGAGTACGTTCTGAGGAATGCAGCAGGCGAGGAGTCCTCCGACCAGCGCGGAGAGTGCAGCAATCCAAACCTGCACGTGGGCTCCGAATCCGGCCGAGCGCGGCTCTCCAAGATGAAAGGTTTCGGAGAGTGCGTCCGCGAGGCGGATGGAGGTCGGCGTCGCGTAGATCCAGGTCGAGGCGATCCAGCCGAGAAAGCCGAGAGCGGCTGCTGTGACAAAGGTTCGACTCATGGTCGGGAGAGAGGATCGCCGTGCGCGACGACTAGTCCGTTTGGTCTGTTCCGCGATACGTGTCGATGACTAGATTGCTGAGAAAGGCCTCTGGGTCTTCGATTGCCTGCCCGTCGATCTTGAAGGTGCTTCGGCCGGTATTTTTCTCTACGAGCCGAAGGGCGAAGGGAAAGTCCTGGAATTGCTCCTCCAGAATCTTCGCCGTGCTGACGGCGGTTTCGTCCGAGATGGCGGCCAGCGCCGTGATTCCCTCGGGCACAAAGCGAAGAGTGATCCCGTGTTTCTTGCGGAAATTCTGGGCGTAGCTCTTGGCGGCGGCCCCGATTTCGGCCAGTCTTGGGTCTGCGGCTGTCTTCTGGTATTCGGCCAATGAACGGGCCGGGTCGCGGATCAGTTCTCCCGTCACGACGATCTCTCCGGAGAAGCTTCCGGGCAGCTCGAACTTGAACAGGCGCAGGGCCCGCTCGCAGACGGTCATCAGTCCTCGGGCTCCGGTCTTTTCCCTGGCGGCCAGTTTCGCGATTTCGCGCAGGCCGCTGTCTTCGAACCGGATTGAGATTCCGTACGCCTCAAACTCGCGGCGGTACTGGTGAAGGAGACTGCCTTCGGAGTTGACCATGATCTCGTGGAGGGCGTCGGCATCGAGATCCTCGCAAAGAACCCGCACCGGGAGGCGGCCCACGAATTCGGCCTCGAACCCGTGCTTGATCAGGTCTTCGGTGCGGAGCTGCTCGAGCAGTCCGGAGTCCAGGGTGGACTGGTCACCTGCGGTCGGGGAAGATTCGCTGGAAGCAAAGCCGATCGCATTCTCACCGGTTCGGCTGGCAATGATTTCGCCCAGCCCTGAGAAGGCGCCGCTAACGATGAAGAGCACGTGGCGGGTGTTGACGACGTCCTTGCTCTTGGCGCCGTCTCCGCGCCCCAGGTCGAGTAGGGACTGCATTTGGCCCTGCATGTCCATGGGGTTGCGGATGGGAACCTCCGTCTCCTCCATAAGCTTGAGAAGCGTGGTCTGTACGCCGCGTCCGCTGACGTCCCGTCCAATCATGCCGGCAGAAGTCGCCAGCTTGTCGATCTCATCGACGTAGATGATGCCGTGTTCGGCGAGCTCGATGTCGCCATCGGCCTTGGCAACGAGTTCTCGGACGAGGTCATCGACGTCGGCGCCGACGTAGCCCGTCTCACTGAACTTGGTGGCGTCCGCTTTTACGAAGGGAACGCCGATCAATTCGGCGACGTGCTTCACGAGGTAGGTTTTACCGACCCCCGTGGACCCCATGAGTATGACGTTCTGCTTGGAGAACTCGATGCTTCGGGCCTTTTCAGGATCGCGCAGACTCAGTTCGTGAAGATAGCGGGCATGGTTGTAGTGGTCGCAGACGGCAATGGACAGAGCCTTCTTGGCGTCGTCCTGCCGGATGACGAACCGGTCAAGATGCGTCTTGATGTCTTTTGGATGCAGATCGAACTGGAAGAGGTCCTTGTCCTTCGGGGACTCGCTTTGTGGTGAAGATTCATCTGCTGCCTCTCCGCCATCGGGATCTTCAAATCCGGGAAAGCCGGCAAAGGAACTGGGGAAGCCATTGCTTTCGAACTGGCCGCGAAGGAATTCGGATAGCTTTTTGGCCATCTCCTCCGGTCCGGGCGTGGGGTCGTCTCCGTCCTTGCTCATGGGGAAAGATCCCTGCGGCGAGGCCCTGCACAAGGGACTTCTAGGTTGTTTAATTGTTCTGGGACTCTCGGACCAGCGTCTTTTGAAGCGCGGCGGCAAACTCGACCGATGCGGAGAGGGTGTGGTCGACACCGAAGCCGAGATTGAGTGGAGGAAGGCCCCTCTTTTCTGCTTCCCCGGGAAGAGGCAGAGGGGTGGCTCGCCAAGCCGGTGGCTGCGCTGGATACAGGCTCCGGATGTCCTCGGGCGGCGTGTCACCGGGTTGGACAGGGTACATGACGAGGAGGTTGCGAACGATTTCGAAGACCCAGGGGTTATTCACACTGAGAGGATTCGGTCCGTACGGGCCTCCTTTGATCCCAAGATGTCGCCTGATTTCATGCGGGGTGAGAAGAATTCCTTCGACTGGGTCCCCAGACTGTTGGCTTGCCGCCGCAATGGCCTCGGCTTCCTCGAGGCTGAGGGGATACAGAACGGCAGTTTTGTCACCGTACCAGCTGAGAGCCCAGGGAGCGTCGGTAATCAGCGACCCCTCCTGACCGGTACTGGTTTGCCCGAGCAATCGGTGAAGGTTGGGTTGATACCCTATTGGAGCGAATGCTCCTTCGCTGAGGCTTCTGCGAATCTTCATTGGAATGTCGAGAAGGACAGGGAGAACTCCGAGGGCCACGACGATGGCGAGATGTCCGATCCCGGAGAAGGGAATTTGCGGAGAGAGGTTGAGTCGACTCCAGAGGATGCTGAGTAGAGCAAGCCCATAGGCGGCCATCAATGGCATGAAGAGAATGTGGAGTTGGTTGGCCTGCAGAGCTGGCGATTGATTTGGGAAGTCGCCTCGGAGACCGTAGAGGGCCATCCCCAGCATGGCAAAGATCCACATCGATAGAGCGACCCAGCGGAAGCGGCCGATATCCTTTCTCCTAAACATGTGGAACAGGGCCATGAAGAAGAATGGCGCGATGAGGCAGGCGCCAATCATGGGAAAGAAGTCACGGAGGTGGTCCTCCATGATCAGCCCGACCCTTGCTGGCATCTTCAGGAGAGGTATGGCGACATCGCCTTCGGCAAAGGAACGCATCGCCCCATGCTCCTGCCCGATGCCCATGACGAGCAGTTCGCGCCACGGACCAACGGGAGATCCTCCCGCCGTTTGGTTGCGAATCAGCCATGGAACAAGTGGCACCACGAAACCGATGAAAGCCAGCACCAGAGCCTGGGCTCGCGGTCGCGCGACGAAGCCGATGTAGATAATCGCTCCGGAGAAAAGCCAGACCGTGAGCCACTTGGTCAGAACAAGGGCAGCGAAGGTGAGACCGATGAGCAGCGGAAGAAAACGGAGAGGGCGGTTTTCCTCGCTGAGGGCGGTCATCTTGTGGAGTAAAAGCAGTGCGATGAGGAAGAAGAAGAGGAGGATGCAATGAGGCAGTCCACTTCGAGCGAGATCCCAGAGCGGCTGGCAGAAAAGCATGAGGATCGCGACACAAACAGCGATTCGCTGGTCGAAGAGTCGCGAGCAAAGCCGATACGCGAGACCGATCGACAAGATCAGGAACACCCCGTTTGTCACCGCGATAATCCGGTCATACTTCAGCAGGCTGGCCTCGGACGTCTTGAAATCATTGTTTTTGGCGATACGGAGAGGAATGGACGTGATCCAGGGGCCGAGGGGCGGATACAGGGTGTCCTTCATCATGGAGACGCGCGGAGGGACGCCGAGCCGCTTTGCCTCATTCTGGATCAGGGCAGGGCGAAGACACTTGGTGGTGAAGCCATTCCCGCGGGCGATCTCACGGGCGATCTGGGCTCGTTCCATGCCTTCGCGGTGAGTGAGGCCCCCAAAAGTGACCCCCAGCTGGATGAAGGCGATGGCGGCGATCAGGACGTAAAAACAGCCTGCCTTGATGAGAGAACTCGGATTCATGAGGATACGGGAAGGGCGCGGAATCTGGATGGGGGAGGGTTGCGGAACAAGAAGAAACTAGGACGGTCTGGAATCCGATTCCCGGGCAAGCTTTCGGTGGAGAGTTCGTCGGCTGATCCCCAATAGTTTTGCTGCCTCGGTGCGGTTGCCGTCGGTCGCTTTCAAAGCGTCACCAATCAGCCGCCGCTCCATTTCCTCGAGGTTGAAGCTTTGTGGTGCCTCGCGATCGGGGGGAGCAGGCGAGTGTCCGGTTGAAGGAAAAGAATTGGCCCGGACCCGAGTCGGAAACCGGCCCGTAAGATCAAGGGGGAGGTGTCTGGGGGTGATTCTCTGCCCCTGCGACATGACGACGCCATGCTCGACCGCAGTTCGCAGCTCCCGAACGTTCCCCGGCCAGCTGTGATCAGTCAGGATCTGAAGCGCCTCGGGCGAGAGTTCGCGAGTCGCAGTTCCGCTCTCCCCTGCGAGCTCTTCAAGGAAGTGGCCCGCCAGCAGCGGGATGTCATCCTTTCGCTTGCGCAAGGGAGGCATTTCCAGCCGTACCACGTGGAGCCGGTAGTATAGGTCCTCCCGAAATTCTCCTTTCTCGACCAGTTCGGCGAGGTTCTTGTTGGTCGCGGCCACGACTCGGACATCGACTTCGATGGTCGCGTTGCCACCGACTCGTTCGATGGTCTGTTCTCCAAGCGCCCGAAGAAGCTTCACCTGCGTGCTCGGGTCGATCTCTCCGATCTCATCAAGGAAGAGAGTGCCTCCATCGGCCATCTCGAAACGTCCGATGCGTTGGGCCGTGGCACCGGTAAAGGCGCCCTTTTCGTGACCGAACAGCTCGCTCTCGAGGATCTGAGGTGACAGGGCGGCACAGTGGACGGTGACAAGTTTTGAATTGGGGCGGCCACTGAGTGCGTGAAGGGCACGAGCCACTAGTTCCTTGCCGGTCCCGCTCTCTCCCTCGATCAGAACGGTGGCCCGGCTCGGGGCGACCTGCTCGATGATGGAGATGACCTCGCGAATGACGTCGGATTGCCCGATGATTCCTTCCGAAGAGAACTTTCGCTCGACCTGTTTCTTGAGTTCTCGGTTCTCGTGCTCGACCGAGCGTGTCCGGAGTGCACGCTTGATGAGGATTTCCAGTTCATCGAGATTCAGCGGCTTAGCGACGAAGTCGTAGGCGCCCCGCTTCATCGCCTCGACAGCGGTGTCGACCGAACCAAAGGCGGTCATCATGATGCAGATCGGTGGGGAAGGCAGCGCGAGGACCTCGTCGATGAGCTCCATGCCGTCGTCGCCGCCCAGACGAAGATCGGTCACCATGACGTCAATTCTGTCCGCTTTCAGAACTTCCAGGGCCGAGAGTCGGTCGGCAGCCAGATAGATCTCAAACTCGTCCTCGAGGGACATGCGGAGGCCGTCTCTGGTGTGCTTCTCGTCGTCGACGATAAGGATGGTGGGTTCCATGGATGGGCGCGGATCAGTTTCACCATAGGTGGTCGCCGGATCGGATCAACGGGCGCGTCGCGGGCAGAGCACGTCGATGGGTGCGTCGGCGAGCCGGACTTCGACTGGACTTCCGCCCATCGGTTCGCCGTCGAGCTCAAGAGGGACCTCGATTTCGTTGATCTCCCGAATTTGAAGATGCCTGGTTTGAAAATAGTGGACTCGTTCCTGTGCGGCGAAGTCGGCGAATCCCACTGCGTGCGCCAGCGAGGCCAGCGTCGAAGGACTGCGGTCTGCCAGCAGAATGACGTCCAGCAGTCCATCCTCGAGCGAGGCTCCCGGAAAGACCGGCACCGGACCTCCGTAGAAACGGCCGTTGCCCATCAGTAGGGCGACACCTTCCCGGGTCTCTCCCTGATCGTCGCAAACGAGGAAAGGGGGAGACGGTCTGGCTGCCACTTTCAAGGCCGACCTGGCGTACCCGAAGGGGCCGAAGCGGACTTTGTCACTCGCGGTGGTGAGGCGGACGATCTCCGCATCGATCCCAATTCCACCTAGCTGCAGAAAGGGTGTCTGATTGGCGATCCACGCGTCGATCGTCCGACGGTGTCCTCCCTCGATGACGCGCCAGGCATCGCGGAGATTGAGAGGAATGCCGAGTTCTCGAGCGAAGACGTTCATCGTGCCGGCCGGCAGGATCCCAAGGGCGGGCGCCAGACCTTCGGATCGAGCCCGGCAGAGCCCGGCAGCGACCTGGCCCACCGTTCCGTCCCCACCCGCGGCGACAACAATTGCTGCACCCTCGCGGGCGGCCTCGAGGCCCAGGCGTTGGGCGTCCTCGGGGCCCTGGGTAAAACGCAGTTCGATCTGGGGCGAGAGTCCCCCGATCATCGTGGCGGCTCCGCGGGCCCGGCGACCACGCGCGACGGGGTTGATGATCACCGGTGTGATCGTGGCAAGAGGAGAAGAGCGCACCATTTGAGACCCTAGGTCGTGGCTTCCAGTTCTCCCAGCGTTTCCTCGAACACCGTGCCGACCGTCGCGGCGAATTCCTCCACGGTCGGGCAAGGCGCCTTTTCCGGGAGTTCACGCTCCAGAGACGTCATCCGGACTCCTTCGATTCCGCAGGGTACGATCTCATCGAAAGGCGTGAGGTCGCCTCTTACGTTGAGCGCAAATCCATGCATGCTGATCCAGCGCCGCACTCCGACACCAATGGAGGCAATCTTGCGGTCTTCTACCCAGACGCCAGTGAGACCTTCGCTTCTCCGTGCATGAACCTCGTATCCCGCCAAGGCTGTGATGAGTGCCGTTTCCTGCCACCGAAGTAGGGCGTGGAGATCCTTGCCGTGCCTGCGCAGGTCGAGGATGGGGTACCCGACCAGTTGGCCCGGGCCGTGATAGGTGGCTTCGCCTCCGCGATTGGTCTCGACCAGTTGATGGGGAAGGGTGCGCGGTTCAGGAAGGCTGGAGCGGTCGGGCGTTCGACCGATGGTGTAGACGGGGTCGTGCTCGAGAAGGAGAAGAAGATCGCGGCACGATTCTTCGCCCATGCGGCGGGCTACTTGCTCGTCCTGCTGGGCAAGCGCCTGCAGGTAGTCGATCCTGCCGATCCAGCGGACCTTGAGTGACTTGGGGTCGCCCGGCACTAGAGTAGGCTTGGAGAGACCCGACATTTGCGACGGCTTGCCGGAACCATCGCTATCCTAGTCGAAGCGCCTGATCACGGCGTCTTTCCGAAGGCGTTCGAGCCATTCTTCTTGCAGATCCTTCCCTTTCTGACCGCGGATGCGGTTCTCGATCTGGGCCCGAACTTCATCGAGTGGGGTGAGAGGTCCTTCCTGGCGGGCTTCCACGTAGAGAATGACGTAGGCACCCGACGTATCCAGCACCTGGCTGACCGTTTTCGGCTTCATCGCAAAGGCTACGGCTGAGATCCCGGGCGAGATGTCCTTGGGGCGAATGGTGCCACGATCACCGCCCTGGTCTGCCTGAGGGTCCTTGGAGTAGGCTTTGGCGATCGAGGCAAAGTCCGCTCCTCCGTTGATCTGGGCGCGTAGGTCCTCGGCGAGCTTTTTCTGCGTGGCCGGCGTCGAACCGGGCGCGGACAAGTATTTGGGCACGGTGATCGTCCGCAGCTTGATGGCTGCTTCGCCCGTGAATTCGCTGCGGTTTTCCTTGTAGTAGGCCTCGACCTCCGCTGGCGTTGGGGGGGGGATGTCCGGGGTGCGGAGCTGTCGCATGAACTGCACGACGAGAATCTCACGGCGCAACTCCCTGAACTTGCGAATCGACATGCCGGTGCGTGCGAGTTCTTCGAGGAAGGCGTCTTCGTCTCCGCCGAACTGGCTGAGGACGATCCGCGCGATGTCCTCATCGACGTACTGCTCCTTGATGCCAGCCCCTTGGGCTTCCATTTTCTTGAACTCGGCGAGGATCAACTCCCGGTTGATGAGAGCGTCGAGGGCTTCCTCCTCGATCTGCTTCATCTTCGCCTCGAGCAGACGGCTGTCCTCGCGGGCCATGACGGTGCGCCAGACCTGCTTCTGGGCCGTGACCGTGGATTTGACTTCGGAGATGGAGATGACGCGCCCGTTCACCGTGGCGGCGATGCCGTCGATCCGCTGCGGTTCTGCGGAAAGAGATCCCCATAGGGCGAGATGAGCGGTGACAGCAAGGAGAGAAGCCGTTCGACGGAGATACCTGAAGTGTGTCGTCATTGAGTCTTGGTGGCGGCAACCGCCGCTCCGTTCAATCGAGGCTAGGGGTTGGGGTCTGATTGTCAACGGACGCATTGGGCTGCACGCCATCACGGGAGAAATTGCGTCGGTCTTCTTTCGACGTTAGAGATCCACATGAGCTTTATCAGCAAGATTCTCGACAAGGTGTTTGATTCCGACGGTGACGGCAAGCGCGAGTACCGTATTCCGATCCTCATGCCGGCAGAAGACAAGCCCGAGGCCATGAAAATGGTGGACGTCGTTTCTATTCTTGATGCCAAAAAGGCGGGCGCAGGGCAGGATCTTGACTGGCAGAAGTCGATCGTCGATCTGATGAAGCTTCTCGGACTTGATAGCAGTCTCTCGGAGCGTAAGGAGCTCGCCCTGGAACTCGGCTACCCGGCCGCAGACATCGAGTCGAAGGGATCCGCCGAGATGAACATCTGGCTCCACAAGCAGGTGCTCCACGCCGTGGCTGCCAACGGCGGGAACGTCCCTGAGCAACTCTACGCCTGAGAGCGGAAGTCTACGCCAGGGCGGGGTCAGGGAAGAGCGGGGATCAGCTTTGCCGGGTAGCAAAGGTTCGGGAGAATTTTTGCGTGCTCCCCGCTCGGCACGCTCGGTCTGCTAAGGACGCCCTGTCTGGTGAAGCACCGAAATCTCCTTGGCGGAAAGTGACTCGGCGAAGAGGATGAACTCGTCGATGCTCCCGTTCAGGTTGCGGATGGCAAAGCTGGGATCGTCGCGAAGCGGCAGGCTCCAGTTTCCCAAGGTCGAGCTGCCGATCCGAATCACGTCAGGGGTGAGGTCCTCGCTGAGCGTTTCCCTGTGGATGCGCTCTCCGTCCAGATAGTGGGCGACGACTCGAGTGCGCAGATCGATGGTGCTGGCGAGATGGACCCAGCGGCCGCTGGTCGTCGAATCCCAGAAGGGCGATGAGAGGACGGGTGAGTGGACGGACTTTGCCTTGCTGATCCATTCTTCTCGAGCACGAACGGATAGGAAGAGCTGCCCTTCGCGAGTGATCTGCCAGTGCGGCTCCCCGGTTTCGTAGCTGTCGGTCAGAAAGAGGGAATTGAACTCCCGCTCGATACTGTCGATCTTCGCCCAGACGGAGAAGGTGAGAGCCTGAAACTCACCGGGTACCGAGAGGCGCACCCGCGAGCCTGCCGGACGAAAGTCGAGGGCGTCTTTCTGCTTTTCCCAGCGTCCCTTTCCGCGGACCGCCGCGATGATGGATCCGTCGAAGGCTGGGCCGCTGGTGGCGGCATTCTCGATCGTTCGATTCCAGCCATCTGCGGCGTCCATGGGGTAGTACACGACAACCCGCGGATCGTTCAAGAGACGGTCACGAGTCTCGCGCCAACGAAGCTGTGAATCCTCGAGTCGGCGGAGCCGGCTCTCCTGCAGGTCGGCGATGCTCTGGAAGCGGGAAGGGTCGGCGACGATGGCTTGCTCCGGGCTCTGGAGACGCAAGGCGCTCCCACCGAGCAGTTGGCGCTTGGGTTGGTCCACCGCGTGCCATTCCACTTCTCCGTCCAGCACGTGCACTTCGGTTTCCTGACCAGAGAGATCGACTGCGAATTCGGTTCCCAGATCGACGATTTCACCCTCGCTCAACTGAACGCGAAAGCCCTGCGCGGCCGGCGGGACAAGGGCACGGATTCGACCGCTCTGGAGACTTATTTCCATCGCGGAATGAATCTCGAACTCTGCGGGACCTTCGACTACCAGGGCGACGCCGCTGAAGAGTTCCAGCTGGGCCACGCCGCTTTTCAGCCGAAAGGGGCCACCGGGAAGGAGAGCGCCCTCGGCCAGGGCAGCCGGTTGATCGGCCCAGACGGCATTGTCAGCGTTTCCGACGACTCCAAAACCGGCGGCGACGGACTCTGCCACATCTGTGTTCGACCGAGATTGAAGGGAGACGGTCGATACTGCGATGAGGAGGCCAAGGAGGCCCGCAGCCAGCGCCCAGGGTAACCAGAGGGGAAGGGGAGAGCGGTCGGCGAATGCGAGTTGGTTCGAAGGTGCCGACGCCTGTGCGTGTGGGTCTGACTGTTCTGCTTTCGCCTCCGCTTCCAGAAGAGTTTCGAGTTTGCAGCGTTCGTAGTAAAGGTGGCGGGCTGTAGGATCGACGATCAGTTCCGCCTCCAGACGCAGGAAGTCAGCTGCGCTGATGGAGCCTTCCCTCAGATCATCGCAGAGCTGTAGAATTTCTTTCTCTTTCATGCGGAGGAAGAGGAAGTCGGAAGCGAGTCGAGACTGCCTTCGATGCATTTCTGAAGCGTGTTCCGGATGCGATGGAGGGCCACGCGAAGTCCGCCAGGACTTCGGCCGTGCTCTTCTGCGAAGGCCTGCAACGGCTGCTGACGAAAATACCGGTGGAGAATGAGGGCCCGGTCGATTTCCCGAAGTTTGGATAGGCAGTGGCGGAGGGCGTCCTGTCTGCGCTCGAGGTCGCCGGACTCTCTCGGCATTTCTTCTGCGATCATGTTTTCCAACTCATCGCTGAAGACCAGGCGGCGAGCGTCCCGAGCCTGCTTCTTGCGGTGCGTCAGGACTTCGTACCGGGCGACCGTGAAGGCCCATGCCTTGAAATTGGTTCCGAGGGTGAAGTCCTCCCGCTTTCTCCACAGCGTGGAGTTGGTTTGCTGTGCGATGTCTGCCGCCTCCGAGTCACCCGGCATCAGCGAGCGAACGTAGAGTCGGATCGCGAGCTGGTGCTCCGTGAGCAGGCTCACGAATTCGCTGCTCGGATCAGTCGTGGGTGTCTCCATCAGAGGGAAATGCCCTGGGAAGTGCTTTCGTTAACATGGCAAACCGAGGAAAGTACGTGCTCGGGAAAATCGATCTACGGAGCGAGCAGGTTCAGGAGTTCGGCGAGTTGGGCGCTGGAGAGCGAGTCGATGGTGCTCTGGTCGATGCCGAGGCCCTCGAGGATCGAGGCGATGTCCGTGCCGCCATCGGTGCCGCCGTCCGTGCCGCCATCGGTGCCGCCGTCCGTGCCGCCGTCCGTGCCGCCGTCGGTGCCGCCGTCCGTGCCGCCATCGGTGCCGCCGTCCGTGCCGCCATCGGTGCCGCCGTCCGTGCCGCCGTCCGTGCCGCCGTCCGTGCCGCCGTCCGTGCCGCCGTCGGTGCCGCCGTCGGTGCCGCCGTCGGTGCCGCCGTCCGTGCCGCCGTCCGTGCCGCCGTCCGTGCCGCCGTCCGTGCCGCCGTCCGTGCCGCCATCGGTGGTCGCATTTTGATCTACGAAGCCATCAAGCCGCAGCGACTCCTGCACCCGTGCGGTGGCGGTTGCCACGTCTTCACCTTCCTCGTTGGCGGTGTCCGTGAGGTCTCGGTCGAGAGTGAATTTTACTTTGGCGAAGCCCGCGACCCCAATATCGCCTTCTTCACCCGCAAAGGGAAGATCCTGCTGGTTGTCGGCTGAGATGCTGTAGCCGAGCAGTTCCTCGGGAATTTTTGCCGTGCTCGTCGTGTTGAGGCCGGTGAATCGAATCGTTTTCGCGAGGTCGCCAATCACCACCATCGTGGTGTTGACCACCTCGTTGGTCTCGCCGGCTGCGATGACCATTCTCACGGTGCTGCCTTCCGTGGCAAGCGTAGCGTCGCCATAGTCTTCACTCAGAACGTAGCTGCGCGCCGGCGCGTCAATCCTCGTGAGGATCAGGTTCCCCGATCCGCCCGCAGCGGGGGCAATGAAGTAGCCTCCCTCGAATACCTGGTAGTTCACATGGCGCCCGATCTGATCAAAGTTGATCCGGTAGACCGCTGTCTGGGCCAATAGCGATGGCGAGAACGAGGCCGAGACGGCAAGGGCGATGAGGGTGATTGGATTCATGAACGAAGGAAAGGGTAACAGAGCGGAGAAACCATGCCAATGGTCTTTGGTTGTGCAGCCATTCAGTCTTCCTTCGTGTCGTCATCAAAAGTGAATGATCGCTTTCTGGTCTTGCGCAGAGGATGACGCCCCCCGTTGCGCTTGCGGATCTGATCGAAGATGAGATCGGCGCCGTCGACCTTGGCCTGATAGACGATTTCCATCAGTCGCCCGAGTTCGCCTTTGGGGAAGCCCTTCACCTTGAACCAGTGGAGATACTCCGCAGGCAGGTCGCAGAGAGGCACACCCAGCGGAGGGAACTCCTTGGGGCCGTATTTGCCGAACGGCATCCAGATCCGGCCAATTTCCTCGAGAAGTTCGGCGAGTTCTTCTCCGGTGGGAATGTCATCCTGTCCGTCGGGTGTCATCGAAGCGGGATCCTACCACGGAATTCAGCGGGCGAAACCAGTGGCAGCAGGCGCAAGGTGAGTCGATGGTTGCCCCGCCAATGCAATTTTCCCGATTCCTACGACGCGCCCTGCTTTCAGGGCTGGCCTGCGCCAGTCTCCCGATTCTGATCGCTCAGGAGGCCGAGCTGCCTCCGATTCCTGCCGACCTCATCGACGATGATCACGTTCGCGAGGAGTTCGGGATCAACGAGTTCACCACCCCCTCCATCCGCCGACTCTTCGAGGACCTCGACTCTCTGGGGACCCTGCCCTACGACGACCTGGTGCGCACGATTCCCGGTCGCGTTTCTCCCGACCGCGCTTTGGTCGCCATCTCGACGGGCGTGCTGATCGCCGATGGATTTCTCGCGATTCACTCGGAAAAGATCGACGCCATCGAGGGCATCGGCAAAGCCATCCTGGAGAACGCCAAATCGCTTGGGGCCAAGGACCGGGTCTCGCAGCACGCGAGCAGCCTTCTGGAAGGCTCCATCGAAGGTGACTGGGAAACCCTTAAGAGCGAACTCGCGGCCACGCAGGCTGACGTGGAGGCGGAGATGCTTCTGCTGCGCGATTCAGAAGTGGCTCACCTGGTCAGTCTGGGTGGGTGGATCCGCGCCTTTCACATCGCAACCCACTCGGCGAAAAGCTCCTTCACCCCGGAGAGAGCCGCGATCCTCGCGCGCTCAGACATCGCAGGCTACTACGCAGCGGGCCTGGAGAATCTTCGCCCGGCACTGCTCAAGCGTGCCTACGTGCAGGATCTTCTGGCAAAGGTGTCCGCTCTGCGCGACGAGCTCAGGCCTTTGGAAGACAAACCGTTGACCGAGGCGGATCTCGAGGTTCTCAGCAAGCGTTCCGCCGAACTGCTGGCGATTGTCACGGGAGCTCTCGAGCAGTAGAGGCGCGTCCGTTGCTCGACTTGCAAGAAGGCAATGAATCGATAGTCTGCATCTCTTGAGCAAGTCCCCTCGAGCTTCAGGTGATCAGTGCATCATTGACTGTTCCACCTGTGGTGGTTCGCAGGTGGAGCCACGCCGCATCGTCTCCACGCAGTGCATTCATTGCAATGCCCACATCGATGCGGGCAAGGGGAAGAGCGGGTCGGCCTGGCCCTGGAAACGACTTCAGGCTGGCTCAGCTGCCAGCCAACCTTCACTCGACGAACAGCGGTCGAGCCTTTCCTCCAAGGCTTCGGGTTCGCAGCGTTGGGTCTCCTCGGAGACGAGCGTTGCCGAGCCTGCCAAAGGGCGGGGTCGCAAGCCCTCGAGTCGCCTGATTCGCTGTCCCGGCTGCGAGACCCGCTACCAGCTCCCCTCCATGGCAAAGTCCGCGATGTGTCCCTCCTGCGGGGAGTCACTCGAACTCCAGAACTACGAGATCGCCGATTGCGCCAACTTTACGATCCGCACGATCGGTGACGTTACCATCGAAGCCACAGGGGTGCTTCAAAGCACCCAGATCTTCTGCGGGAATCTGACGGTGAAGGGAGGCAAGATCATGGGCAAGATCGACTGCAGCGGCACCTTCCATTTCAGCGGACGCACGACGATCCTTGGCTCGATCTACTGCGATCATTTTCATCTGGCGGAAGGATCCTATCTGGCAACCGTGCAGCCGGTGGTCTGCGGCTCCGCTGAGATCCTCGGCGAATGTGAAGCGACTCTGGACTGCCAGGGCAAGGTGAGCATCGGATCGGAGGGGATCCTCCGGGGCGACAGCATCGCCGGTGGTCTGGCCATCGCGCCTGGTGGCCAGCTGCAGGGTGCTTCGCAGACTCGGCGCTAGTCCGAATGGCGCTTGGTTGGCGGGGGGTAGCGATTCTTGCGTCTCGAATTCCTCGTCGTGCTCGAGCGTTCTGCCTTGAAGGTGGAACTCGACGTCCCCGGCGAGTTGCGGGCGAAGCTCGCCCTCGTCCTCTGGCAACGCCAGCGCGCCGGGACGTCACGCTCCACCTCAAGGCACTTAAGGCAGGCACGGTCATCGGGGTCTCTTCAAATGCCCTTAACCAAGCGCCATCGGCGCTAGTCCGATTCGTTTTCAGGTCGCTTGCTCGTTGGCTTCGCCTTTGACAGACTCGGCTCGAATGAATCGACTCATCCTTCCTCTCTTCGCGGCCCTCCTGCTCGTGCCCGACCCCGGGCGCGCCCAGAAGGCTGCGGCCACTTCGCCTCTAGCCATTCCCAAGAACGATGAAGGCCTTCCGGGTGCCGGTCCCATCCGCCGCTACGACTGGTTTGAGAAGCTCTGGCTCGCCAAGCGTACCGGCTGGGCCGAGCGAGTTCTGGCAGATCAGGGTGCGGTGGTTTTTCTAGGCGACTCCATCACCCAGGGCTGGGGCAACGACTTCAAGGGGCAGTTCAGGGGAATGAAAAAGGCCAACCGGGGGATCAGCGGCGACACGACCCGCGGAATGCTTATCCGCCTCGAGGAAGACGTGCTCGCCTTGAACCCCGCCGGGGTGGTGCTTCTAATGGGCACCAACGATATCGAGGAAAAGGGAGATCCCGCCGAGACGGCCGCCAACGTCGGAATCATCATCGACCGCCTCAAGGCGCATCGTGCCGATCTGCCGATCATCCTGTGCCGCGTCCTGCCGAGCCACGAGTCGAAGAAGCGGCCCGCGGCGGTGATCGAGAAGTTGAATGCGCTGGTCGATTCCGCAGTGAAAGGCGATCCCTCCGTCACGGTGATCGATACCTGGAAGCTGTTCGACGACGGCACCGGAAACGCGACCAAGGCGCTTCAGCCGGACCTGCTCCATCTCAACGGCGCCGGATACGAGAAGTGGGCGGGCGCTCTCCGCCCGGTCCTCGCCACGCATGGATTTCTCGAGAAAATCACTCCGGCTTTCGAGCTCGAGGCGGGCTTTGAGTTCCTGTTCAACGGTCGTGACCTCACCGGCTGGGGATTTCAGCCGACCCAGCCGCGCAGGCCGAGCAAGAGCCCCAACGCGCCCGTCTTTGCGGTGGTCGAGAAGGCCGTCGCCTTTGACGGGATGACCGAGAGCAGCGATCGTCGCTACCGAGCGATCGCCGGGCGCCTCGTCGTGGCGACCCCGCCGGAAGGACGACGCATTCAGCAGCTCTGGACGACCCGGGAGTTCGATGGTGACTTCACACTCAAGCTACAGTTCCGGGCGACGCCGAATGCAGACAGCGGAATCTTCCTCAAGGGCAAGCAGCTCCAGTGCCGCGACTACCATCTGGCGGGTCCCTACGAGCATTTGAAGAACTACAAGCCCGGAGACTGGAACAAGATCGTCGTCGTGGTGCGCGGCACCAAGGCGCATTGCACCTGCAACGGGGAGGTCCTCGAGGAAGCCTATGAAGTCCCGGCAAAAGGCCGCATCGGCCTGGAAGGCGATCGCGGTCAGATCGAGTACCGCTTCATCCGGCTCCGGAATGACTAGGGGCAATGGCGCTTGATTAACGGCCACCCTCGTGGGTCGCGGGAAGTTCCCGCCACCGCGAGGAGCATTTCAAGAGACCCCGATGACCGTGCCTTAAGGTGGAGCGTGACGTCCCGGCGCGCTGGCGTTGCCATAGGACGAGTTGCGGGCGAAGCGGGCTTCGCCCGCAACTCGCCGGGGACGTCGAGTTCCACGTTCAAGACAAAACGCTCGGGCCCGACGTCGAATTCGAGACGAAACCATCGAGACCTGCCGCCTAACCAAGCGCCATGGTGACGAGAAGCTCGATCCAGAGTACCGCTTCAACTACGCGTAGTCCTGCCCCAGTGGCTTGATCACCAGTTCCGGGATATGGGCCTGCATGGGTAGCTGCGCTACCATGAGGACTGCAGCCGCGACGTCCTCGGGCTGTAGGATCCTGGCTTTGTGCTCGTCGGTGACCGGCACGGGGCGCTGGTCGAGGATGGGGGTATTGACCTCGCCCGGGTAGACGTTGGTCACGCGGATGCCGTTCCCGCTTTCCTCCAAGGTCACGCTGGTGCCGAGGGCGGTCATCGCAAATTTGGACGCATTGTAGGCGACACCTCCGAGGGGGACCGCGCGTTTGCCGGCCACCGAGGAAATATTGACGATCAGCCCGCCCCCGTTGGAGCGCATGGCAGGCAGGCAGGCTTTGATGGCGTTGAAGGCACCGGTCGCGTTCACGGCCATGACACGGTCCCAGTCGTCGGGATCGATATCGGCGATCGTGCGCTTGACTGTGTTCATGCCTGCCGAGTTGACGAGGATGTCGACGGCTCCGAGTTCGGCGGCTGCCGCGTTCACCGCAGCGCGGTCGGCGACATCCAATGGGAGGGCCGCGATGGAGGCCGAGTCGCCGGCAAGCCGAATCGTCTCGGCGAGCGAATCCGAACTGCGTCCGCTGACAGTGACACGGGCTCCGGCCGCGGCAACAGCGAGCGCGATGGCGCGGCCGATGCCGGTGCCGCCGCCGGTGATCCAGACGTGCTGGTCTCGAAGAGTGCTCATGGTGAGGAGAGTGGGGGACTAGCTGAGATCGAGGTCAACCCATCGGCGCTCTTCATGGGAGAGAAGAACCGCGTCGGCGACAAGCTGGGCGTCGAGGCCATCCTTGAAGCTGGGCACGGCCTCTCGTTTTTCGGTGATCGCCGACACAAATTCCCAGATAAGATCGTAGCGGAACACGGTGGCCGGTTCGCCTTCCTTGGGATCCCGAGGGCTGCCGTCCGGCTTCAGGAACTCATCGGGCACTCTCACCGGAGAAAGGTCGTCGCCGGTTTTGCCGACCAGAATCGTATTGGGCTCGTGGAGTTGGTAGACCGCCGATCCTTCCGACCCGTTGACCTCGGCCCACTCGTGGCCAAACCCGTTTCGATGGTATCCTTTGGCGAGGGTCGTGCCTTCCCAGACGCCGGTCGCTCCCGACTCGAACTCTCCCAGAATGGCAGACCAGTCATCGACTTCCGACGGGGCGCAGGGCTCGCCTTCCTTTGTGACCTCGCGCGGGGCAAAGCGGGCGACCGAACCGGAAATGGACTTGAGTGGTCCGAGGAGATCGAGGGCGAAGTCGATGCGGTGGATCGTCATGTCGAACAGGTCCCCTGCGCCGGCGGTGGCCTTGTACTGGCGCCACCCCCAGCTGGTTTCGGGCCAGTCGAGGAAGCGCTGGCTTCGAAAGTGTCGGGGTTCGCCAAGGGCGCCGCTCCTGAGCAGATGCCGCAGGTAGAGCATGGCGGGCGCGAACCGATAAGTGAAGGCGGTCATGTGCACGACCTTGGCGTCTCGAGCGGCCTCGTACATTTCGCGGACCTGGGTACCGTTCAGTCCAAGCGGCTTCTCGCAGAAGACGTGTTTGCCGTTCTCGGCGGCGGTGACGGCGATGTCGCGGTGGGTGAAGTTGGGTGTCGCGATGATGACCGCATCGACCTTGGGATCCATGCACAGCTCGGCAGGATCCGAGTACGTTGCAGTGATGTCCCAGGCCCTGGCTTTGGCCTCGAGCAGGTCGGCGGAGACGTCGCAGATGGCGGCCAGATGGCAGCGCGGATCGAGCTTGATCGCGGGGACGTGATGATAGTCGCTGACGGCTCCGACACCGACGATTCCGATTCCAATGGACATCACATTCCTTAGAGCCCCTCTGGCAAAACGGTAGCGGCTTTTTCATCGGGCCTTTGGTAGAACGACCGTTGTATGAGTCGCCACGCCACCTCTTCACCCGCCTCTCCGAGGATCCGGACGACCCATCCAGCTGTCGAGGTCGCATGGTTTTCCGCCCTTTGCAGCGATGACTACGAGTTTCTCGGTGTGCCCGATGGTGCGCTTCGAAGCAGCTACCAACACTGCGGCGCGATCGTGAAGCGGGCGGACGAGCTTGGCTACCAGAACGTCCTTCTCCCCTCCGGTTTCATCGCCGGCCAGGAACCTCTTCCTTTCGCCGCCGGGATGGCGGTGGAGACGAGTCAGATCAATCAGCTGGTTGCGGTTCGGATGGGCGAAATCCACCCGCCGATGCTGGCTCGCCACCTTTCGACTCTCGATCACATGGCCGAGGGGCGGCTCACGGTGAACGTCATTTCCTCGGACCTGCCGGGCACCAAGATGAATTCGGAGGCTCGCTATCGCCGCAGTGACGAGGTCATCCAGATCCTCAAGGCCTGCTGGCAAAAGGAGGCCGTCGATTTCGAGGGAGAGTTCTACCAGATCCAGCTGCCTACGACCGAACCCGTCAAGCCGTACCAGCAACAGGGTGGGCCACTTCTCTACTTCGGTGGCATTTCACCGGCGGCGAAGGCGCTGTGCGCGAAACATTGCGACGTCTTTCTCATGTGGCCGGAGACCGAAGAGCGGCTTTCCGCTTCCATGCACGAGATTGCCGAGATGGCGGAGGGACATGGCCGGGATCTCGACTTTGGTCTGCGCATCCACGTCATCGTCCGGGAGACCGAAGAGGAAGCGCGCGCGGCAGCGGACCGGCTTCTATCGAAACTCGACGCGGCCACCGGGGATGAGATCAAGGCGCGCTCTCAGGACAGCCGATCGGCCGGGGTACAGCGCCAGGACGAACTGCGGGCGAAGAGCCGGAACGACTACGTCGAGCCGCATCTCTGGTCGGGGGTCGGCCGGGCGCGATCAGGTTGTGGAAGCGCTCTCGTGGGTGATCCCGATCAGATCCTGGAGAAGATCCAGCGTTATATCGCCATGGGCATGCGCTCCTTCATCTTCTCCGGCTATCCGCATCTTGACGAGTGCGATCTGTTCGCTCGCCACGTGCTCCCTAGGCTCGAGACCTGCAAGATGAACGTCGTTCAGGGACGGCTGCCAAAGGCCACGCCGGTGACACCTCTCACCACGGCGCCCCGGCGATAGGCGGTCCCCGCCAAACCACCTACCGGCCCGAAAGCCAGTCGTCGATTTTCTGCTGGCTGGAAACGTTGTTGCGGCGGCGAGGGCCGGGCACTCGCCTGTCGTTGGTGAGACCCTGGTCGAGGACGCGCGCCTTGGCACTGTCGGCAAACTGGAAGTCGAGATACTGCTGAAGTTCCTTCTGGAGCGAGCGGTCCTCGATGGGGAAGACCACCTCGATGCGCCCGTCGAAGTTGCGGGGCAGGAAGTCCGCGGAGCTGAGGAAGTAGAGTGGTTCCCCTCCATTCTCAAAACGCAGGATGCGGGTGTGCTCGAGGAAGCGTCCGACGATCGAGATCGCCTCGACGTTCTCGCTCTCGGGCAGCTCGGTAATCAGAGAGAACATCGAGCGCACGATCAGCCGGACTTTCACGCCCTTGCTGGAGGCCCGGTAGAGCTGCTTCACGGTCTCCGGATCGGAGAGGTTGTTGATCTTGATGGTGATGCTGGCGGGGACGCCGCGCTTGGCATTCTTGATCTCGTTCTGGATCAGCTGGTAGAGTTCTCCCCGCAGGCGGTAAGGCGCACAGAGCAGCTTCTTGAACTTCGGCGGCTTGTAGGTCTTTTGGAAGTACTTGAAGACTGCCGCGACGTCGCGACCGAGATCGCGGTCCGCCGTGAAGAGGAAGTGATCGGTGTACAGCCGCGCGGTGTCCTCGTTGAAGTTGCCGGTGCCTAGTACGGAGTAGTGCCTGGTTTTGCCCTGTTCCTTCCGGGAAATCTGCAGCAGCTTGGCGTGAACCTTGAGGCCGGGCACACCGAGGGTGACGCGGATCCCGTCGCGCTGGAAGCGGTTGGCCCATGCGATATTGGCCTTCTCGTCAAACCGAGCAGTGGGTTCCACCAGCACGTGCACTTCCTTGCCGGCTTGGCTCGCCTTGATCAGGGCGTTGGCAACGCAGCTCTTCTCGGCGAGACGGTACTGCGTCATGCGGATGCGGTAGACGAGAGGATCCATGGCTGCCTCACGGAGCAGGTCGATCAGCAGCGTAAAGGGCTGGTACGGGGTGTGGACCAGCACGTCACCGGACCGGAGTTGACGGAACAGTCCCTCTTTCGCGGCCTTGCGCCCCTGGAGCTTCGGTACCTTGGCCGGTGCGAAACGAGGCCAGCTGAGATCGTCGCGCCCCGCCGAGGGAAAGCCGATGAGGTCCTTGCGGTTGTGGTATCGCGCCCCGGGGAAGAGCGGCTCCTTGCCTTTGATCTCGAGCGCCCGGAGAATCAGGCGCAGGAAGGAGTCGGGGATCGTCTCGTCGTAGTTGAGGCGGACGGGGATGCCTGCGTTGCGGGCCTGGAGTCCCTCGGAGAGTTTCTCGAAAAAACTCTCGGTAAAGTCGTCGTCGAATTCGATGTCGGCATCTCTCGTGAACTTGACTGCCCAGGCCTCGAACTTGTCGTACGGCAGAGGCTTGAAAAGCTGGGGCAGTCCCCAGCGGATGATGTCGTCGACGTACATCACGACGACGTCTTTCCCGACCTTGGGGAGAACGACGAAACGCGGCGTGTCCTCGGTGGGAATCTCGATCAGGGAGTGGCCGGCACGCCCCTTGCCGTTCTTCTTCGACATCTGCACCGCGAGGTAAAGCGAGCGGTCGTGGAGGCGGGCGAGGTACTTGTTCCGCTTCATCATCACCGGGACAATGAGCGGGCGCAGCTGGGTCTCGAAATACTCTTCGATGAAGGGCAGCGATTCCTTCGGGATCTGGGTGTCGCGGACGAGCAGAATCCCCTCCTTGCGCAGGTCGGCGATCCCCTTGGCGTAGGCCTTGTTGTAGGTCACGGTATCCTCGAGAAGGATCGCGGTGACTTCCGCGAGCGTCGTCGCGGGGTCGGGCATGTCGAGTCGCTCCCACTGGTTGCCGAGCATCGTCAGGCGGCGGAGGGTGGCCACTCGGACCCGGAAGAATTCGTCGAGGTTGGAGGAGAAGATCCCGAGAAACCGGATCCGCTCGAGGAGGGGCACGTTGGGGTCTGTCGCTTCCTGCAGAACTCGCCGGTTGAAACTGAGCCAGCTGGTCTCCTTGCTCCGGAAGGGAATGCCGCGGGTCGTATCGTCAGTGAAATGGAGAGACATGAATAGGTGGAATCGAGGATACGGCGGGACCGCCTAGCTCTTTCTCGCGGCGACCGGATGAAGAGCCGCTCCCAGAATGGTAGCGTCGTCACCAAGTGATGCCGCGACGACTTTCACGGAGCTGCCGAGCCCGGGGCAGGCATGCTTGCGCACTGCTTTCCGGACGCCCTTGATGAAGCGCTGGTCCATCTTCTCGACGAGGCCTCCGCCGAGGACGATACGGTCAGGGCCGATCAGGTCGACGACGCCGGCCACGACCATGCCGAGCGTGGAGATCGCCTCCTCCACGAGGCGCTCTACCTCGGGGTCATGCTTTGCGGATTTCGAGATCGCACCGCTCTTGATGAGCTTGATGTCGGTGCCGACATTCTCCATCAGCCAGGGGGCCTGACCTCGGTAGGCTTCGCGCGCGGCTCCGATGGCGATCGCGAGGCGGCTGGTGAGTTCTTCCATGCGCACCGGAACGCCGGAAGGGGAGGGGATCATGACGTTGCCGATTTCCATGCAGGAGAGGCGTTTTCCCCGGAGCAGCACGCCGTCGTAGACGCAGCCCCCGCCGACACCGGTGCCCGGGAAGACGCCGAGCAGGGTGCGCGAGCCCTTGCCGGCTCCGAGGTGGTATTCGGCGTAGGTGCCGGCATCGACGTCATTGAGCACCGTGACCGGGACTCCGAGTGACTTCTCCATCGCGGGCCCGACCGGGACGTTCTTCCAGCCAAGGTTGGGTGCTTCCACGATGGCGCCCTTGTCGAAATCGACCACGGCGGGTACGCCGATCCCGGCGGAGACCAGCTGAGCACGGGTGACTTTTGCCTCGCGCATCGCAGCACGGATGAGGCGGGCCATTCTCATCAGGCCTTTCTCGCTGCCTTCGTACCCAAGGCTTGGGGTGCGCGAGGAGCCCACCACCTGATGGTTCTCATCGATGACGGCGGCGAGCATTTTCGTGCCCCCGAGATCGAATCCAATGCGATAGCTGCGTTTTTTCTTGTTCGAGGCGGCCATCCTCTTCTTCAAGACCAACCGCGACCTTGATGCAAGGAAGGGTTTACTCTTTCGATGTCCCGATTCCTGTCATTCCCGCGTGCATTCTGCCTGGTCGCCGCTCGCGGACCAGCCGACGAGGTCCCCGCGATGAACCTCATGCTGGTGGTGGCGGACGACCAGGGCTGGGCATCGAAAGGACCCCGATAACCGTGCCTGCCTTGGGTGGAGCGTGACGTCTCGGCGCGCTGGCGTTGCCAGAGGACGGGGGGCGGGCTTCGCCCGCAACTCGCCGGGGACGTCGAGTTCCACCTTCAAGGCAAAACGCTCGAGCCCGACGAGAAACTCGAGACGAAACCATCGGTACCCCCCGCTAGCCAAGCGCCATGGGGCCTAGGCGCCTCCCTGGACGTGCGCGGATCCAACCTGACGCCCGCTTCGGAAACCTTCGCCGTCCATCTCAAGCAGGCGGCGCCGGCCTATCAGTTCGTCCATGTTGGGAAGTGCGATATCGCCGGCAGCCCCGGCCAACTCGGCTGCGACGAATCGGACGGACCCCTCGGCAACGCGGACGGCAACTCCGAGGACGCCGACGATCCGAAGTGGATCTTCTGGCTCACCGAACGGGCCAACCGCTGGATGAGGTGGCAGACCGAGAAGCAGAAGCCTTTTTTCTTCAGCTCTCGCACTTTGCGAATCACGCATCGCTGCGGGCACACGCTATCACGAAACGGTGGTTGGGCAGGATCTCATGGCGACAATTTTCCAGCTCGCCTCGCGGTAGGCAGGCGATCGTCCAAGGGGAGAGCAGCGCGAGCGCGAAAATACTTTGGTCACGGACTTGCAGGCCGCGAGATCTCGGCCACGGTCACGTCCAGACTCAGCAAATCGACGTAGTTGCCGAACTGCGTGTAGAGCGCGACGTCGGCGCCGTCCCGGCCGTAGGCAATCACGATGCGACCCCCGGAAAGGCTGTACTGCGTGGGATCGAAGGTGTACCAGCGGCCCCCGACATAGGCCTCAAACCAGGCGTGCTGATCCATGGGTTCGAGACCCTGAAGATATCCGACCGCCATTCTCGCCGGAATCGAGAGAGCCCGGCAGAGGGCGATGCCAAGGTGTGCGAGGTCACGGCACACTCCTCGATCGTTCTCGTTCACTTCACAGGCGCTGATGATGCCGCCGGCTTCGCCGGGTGCATAGCGGGTGGTGTTCTGGATATAGTGAACGATGGCGGCGCACTGGTCGTATCCGGGGGCGCAGCCTGCCGTGACCTCGGCGGCCAGGGTCGAGAAGCGGTCGGCTTCACAGTAGCGACTCGGAAGAAGAAACGGAATGGTCTCGGAGGGTAGCGACTGGATGTCCACGAAGGGCGCGCCGGGGGCCGTGTCGGAGAAGGCAGGAGTTTCGACCTGAACGGAAGTGTCGATCGAAAAGGCGCCCGCCGGGGCCATGACCCGCTGACAGACGTTGCCAAAGGGATCGGTGAACTCCCTCGGAGTCGCCCCATCGGAGAGCAGGTACTCTTCCCGGGAAATCCACTGCCGTTCGCTGCTCCGCGGCCGGAGCATCAGAAGGAAAGGCGTAGCCACGGGGAGCTGGAATCGAAGTTGGGAAGTTGCTTGGAGCCACATGGAAATTTTGAATTCAGGTTCGATTGACGTCGACTTCGACCTTGAGAGCCTGTGTGCCGCTGCCGAGGAAGATGCCTTTCAGGGGCTGGACGTCGAAGTAGTCTCGGCCGTGGCAGATTTTGAGATGCTGGTTGCCCGGCAGGCAGTTGTTCGTCGGGTCAAAGCCGACCCAGCCCGTGGCCTTGGAGTAGACCTCGATCCAGGCGTGAGTGGCGTCGGCTCCCTGAAGCTTCTCTGTCCCCGGGGGAGGCATCGTTTCAAGGTAGCCGCTGACGTAGCGAGTCGGGATGCCAATTCCCCGCAGGGCAGAGATCATCAGGTGGGCAAAGTCCTGACAGACCCCCTTCTTCATCTCCATCACCACCTGAAGAGGAGTGCTGGTGTCGGTCGCTCCGGGGACGTAGTCAAATTCGTGAAACACCCGCCCCATTAGAGCAGAGGCGACTTCCATTGCGTCGAGTCCGGGATGCAGATCCTCGCGGAGAAAGGCGTCGACCGCATCGAGCCGCGGGCAGGCGGTGGTCGGCAGCAGGCAGTCGACGAGCAGCTCACCCTCGTCGTCGGTCGCGCGGTCGCTCGCATTCGCAGCATCCCAGGCCCGGCCCGCGAAGGGCCGAGGAGGTGCCTTTTCGGATCTCCTGACGGTGAGCGTGGAGGTGACGTCGAGACTGCCGTGCGACGCCTCGATGGAAAACTGCAGCACAGGATTACCGAAGGAGTCGAAACGCTCGGTCCGAAACTGGGGGGGTGGTGAGATCTCGAGATGATGAGCCAGCACTTGCAAGCCCGGCTGCCGGCGTGGCTTGAGGTGGGTGATGCTATGGCAGAGATCGATCCGACCCGAGTAGCGATAGGCGGTCCGGTGGCGGACGTGATAGACGAGATCCTTCACTTGGGTAAGGCCTGCCTTTCGGCATGGCTGAAGTAGGCAGTCGTAATCTGGTTGCCGAGCTGGGAGATCTGTTCAGCGCATTGGTCCAGATATTCAAGCACGAAGGAGTGGTGGCCCAGTTCTTCGGAAGGAGTGCTCTCGAGTTGAAGCAGGAAGCCCCGGAGATCCTCTTTCATCGAGGCGATTCGATCGTGCGGGTGTCTGTCTCGCAGCGGCTTGGGCAACTCGGGGAGAAGAGTGTCGAGCCGATCCAACTGGAAGGTCAGCGAGCGCGGGTAGCCGGCTTCTCCCAGTAGCAGCTGAAGCGTAGGAGAGGTCGAGGGGACGGCAAGAAATTTCTGCTGGTAGGTGCGGAGGCTGTCAGAGACATACAGCAGCGACTCGTTGATCAGGGTGTCGAGAGCGCCGGGTGCACGGGCGGAGAAAGCGTGGCGCAGAATGCCAACCTGGAAGAAGCAGCGTTCGACCCGCCGTCCCGCATCGAGGAGGATCCAATTCGAGTCCCGCGTCATGCTGTCGAGGTTGCACCCGAGGAAGGCCGAGAGGCCGAGCTGAAGCTTCTGCAGGGCCGCCTCGTTCTGGGAGAGCGAGCGGGCTTCTCGCTCCATCGCGGGCCAGGCGCTGGTGGCCGTGTCGAGGGCAAGCAGGCTGGCGGGCGACCACACCTCACGGGTTGCCATGCTGTTGGCGCGAAGACTTTCGAGAGTCGAACTGAGGCTGACCGCGCTCGGTTTCTCACCCAGAATCAGGGCGAGAGAGGCTCGGTGAGGATCCGCCTTTGTCCCCTTCGGCTGTTTCAGCTTGAAGGTCGCGAAGAGAGTTCGGAGCAGAATCGCCTCGTGCTGGGCTTCGACGGATTCGCCGTAGGCAAAGCCCTGTTCACGGCCGCGGAGCAGGCGCTCGATGACGTGGGCGATGGATTCGGCTCGCTCGGCGTTGCGGCCGGCCCAGAAAAGATTTTCAGCGGTGCGACTGGGCACGACCTGCTTGGGCGCCTGTTGCGTACTCGCCACGACCTGAGCAATGCTCACCGCCGCTTCCTGCTCGCGGGATTGCACCCAGACGTCGCGGGCGATTCCCGCCTTACGGGTGGAGACGATGACCCCGGTCTCGGCGCTGACCCTTCCCAGACCACCCGGCATCACCTTGGCCCCGCCATTCCCGTCCGCGTAGGCAAAGCAGCGCATGACCGCTCCGCGCGGGACGAGGCCTTCATCGGTGGAGGAGGGGATGGTCGAGATCGCGATCTCTTCCTGTGCCACGTAGCGGGCGGGGTCGGCCTTGATGCGCGCGCGGAGTTCGGCGAGTCCGCTGCTGCTGAGCCGCTGCCCGTACGCCGTAGCGAAAGTGCCGGTGGGTGCGACCTCTTTGATGACCATCGTGGGCAGACGTTCGAGGACGGTGCGCAGGCTGACCTCCGACCCACACCACCAGGTGGCGACGGGAGGCAGCAGCATCTCTTCGCCAAGCAGTTCGTACGAAAGCGAGGGAAGGAAAGGGTAGAGACCGGCCGTTCGAAGGGCGCCGCAGCCAGGGTGGCTGACCACCGCCACGTTGCCTTCGCGCATGGCGCTGAAAAGTCCGCTCACCCCGAATCGAGTCCAGTTGCGCACTTCGAGCGGATCGAGATTGAGCCCCTCCTGAGCGCGCCAGATGACGTGGACGGGCTTGAGACCGTCGAGCGTCTTGAGCCAGACCTTTGCACCGCGCACCGTGAGGTCGGAGGGATGAACGCGGACAATTCCGCAGTAGTTGGCGAGGAAACTCATTTCCGAGTGCTCCCCCTCGCGGTCGTGGTCGAGGATGACGATCCTCGGGTCCTCGACTCCCTTGGGGGCGAGTCGAAGAAGGTGCTGAAACCAGTCCTTGAAGAAGTGGCCGATCCGGCGCGTCCGGCAGCGCCGGAAGAGGTTCGCCAGAGTCTTGTTGATGACGGTGCGGGTCTCCAGTGCGAGACCTAGCCCAAAGGGCGAGTCGAAGTGTCCGTCGACGGCGAAGACCTTGCCGCCTCGGTCGCTGGCCAGGTCGAAGGATACCATTCCGAGGCCGGGTCGATGGGGTCCGGGTCCGAGATCCTGACAAGGCCGGAGGTAGCGGGGCTGAGAGAGTAGGAGGGTGGGTGGCACCAGACCGCTCTTGAGCAAGTGCTGCTTGCCGTAGAGGTCGGCGAGAAGCGCACTGTAGAGGCGGACCCGCTGCTCCATGCCGGCTTCGATCGTCTGCCATTCCTCTTCCGGCACGACCCACGGGATCGGGTCGAGTTTCCAGTTGGCTTCTTCTTCTCCACCGGGACGATAGGCGAGCCAGCGCTCCCGAGAGAGACGCGCGGCTTCCCGCCGCCACTCGGTCAGGCCGGCTACGCCGTTGCGCGCACAGCTCTCGAAGATCGGCTCCCAAGCCTCGCGCACCACGCCGTTTTTCATCACCGCCACGTCACGCCGCAAGGGCGACACCTGGTAGGGCGCGATCGGCTGATAGCTGGTTGCGGTCGGTGGCTGTTGGAGTCCGTCCATGGGGTAGGCTCGACGCGGGCAGGACCGTGGATCGCATAGCTGCCTCGGTACTCGTTCAGTGTCGTGGATGAGTGGTGCTTGCGCCTGCGATTTTTTGAGTTTCTTGGGAGGCAGCTCCTCCGCAGAATAGGTTTCCGAGCAGGAGAATTCCCGCCGCCCCCCGACATGCTTCAGATACCAGGGATTTCCAGCGCGAAGGCGCGTTCAAGAAACCAGACAGCCGCGACGATCGCGATCAGGATGGATCCCGCCCCAACAACCCACCTCCGGTAGAAGACGGTCTTCCTCAGGAGAAAGGCCACCGGCAGATAGACGATCACCATGGCAAGCTGGACGAGTTCGACGCCGACGTTGAAGCCGAACAGAGCGATCACGATTCCACCACCCCCCATTCCGAGATCCTGAAGAACGTTGGCGAAACCGAAGCCGTGGACGAGGCCGAACCCGAAGGCGAACGTCCAGCCCGACAGGCGGCGGGAGGACAGATTATTGAAGGCGGCGACGATGATCGACAAGGCAATGATGGCCTCGATCCATCGGCTCGGCAGCACGACGTACTCCATCGCCGCCAGCCATAGGGTGATGGAGTGGGCGATCGTGAATACCGTGACAATTTGGGCCACCTCTCGGAAGGCCGGCCAAAAGCTCTCGACTGGCTCCCGAGATCTGCTGCCCCGAAGAAGCACCGACGGGATCAGGAGGCATAGGAGAAAGAGAATATGGTCGGTCCCGATGAGGATGTGCCAGCCTCCCTGCACGACGAACTCGAGAAACGTCTTCCAAGAACTCCGGCTCGCGGCATTGAGAACCAGACGAGGCGTGTCCGGGCCGAGAATGTGAATTCCTGTCGTCCCTTCAGAATCGAAGCGGAGAAGGCCCCGGTGGGTTGGATCCAGGTCGAAAAGGAGGCGGTAGTCGATCTCCAGAGTCTCCACCTCGCCGGGAAGCCCTGTATCGATCCGGAGAACGGCGTACTGTCCGTCACTGTGGCGGTTGACGAGCAGAGCACGGACCGCCAGCGTCGCCTCCTGCCCATCTGCGGACAGGGTCAGACGCTGCAGCGCATAGGCCGAGATCTCGTCATGCTTGGCCCGCAGTTCTCCCCAGGTGATGGCTCGGTCCTCGTTGGTGTCCAGACCGATGACCATCTCCAGATCCTTGATCGAGATGTCCCACTGGACAGTGAGTTCCTCACCCCCTGCCTCGACCTTCAAGTAGCTGTCGCTCGGCTTGTGCGCCTCAAGCTGCGGCGAGGCGAGAAAGATGAGAAGGAAGAGCCCAATGAGCCCAGCGAAGCGGGAATAGGGGGTCACAAGCTCTCCAGTTGGCGCACCAGAATCTGCAGATCGGCGTCCTCTGTTCCGCTCTGCTTCAGGAAATCAATCACGGGCCGAGCAGCTTTGCGGTCACGGAGTTCCAGCGCGGCCGCGAGCAGTGCTCGGCTGTCACTGAACTCCTTCTGCCTGGCCCAGTTGACCTGCGCTACTTCGAGCGCTGCCGTTGGATGATCCTCCAGCTCGAGAAGAAAGCGGGAGTAGAAGCGCCCGTGCGGTTGGCCGCCTCGCAGCAGGTGGTCGTGGAAGCGCTCCGCCAGCACCGACTGCCACTCCCTGGCCCTGGACAGGTCGCCGCTCCTTTTCGCCGCAATGGTCGCCAGCAGAAGAGCCCCGTTGTCGTTGCCTGGCTCGCCGAGGATGGCAAGCGCCTCCTTCGGTCGTTCTCTCTCAAGGAGAAATTCGCCGTAGGCGCGCCGCGCATAGGAGTTTTGACCAGGGGAGGCGATCGCTTTTCGATAATGCTTCTCGGCGAGATCGATTTTCCCGAGGATTCTTGCGGCCTCCGCCTGAACCACGAGCATCCATGGCACCGCTCCCGGACGTCGATCTCGTGCAAAGGACATCTGGCTCTCGATCAACTGGTAGGCTTCTTCAGCCGACCCGGTCACCGCAAGGAGAGGGCTCTTGCAGATGGCTTGGGAGAACTCGCTCCCCAATCCGGCGAGCTGCTCGGTCACGCTCGCCGCTTCGCGGTATTTTCCTTGGATGCGGTAGTTGTTGGCAAGATCGACGTGGGCTTGTTCGTCCTTGGGATCGAGCGAAAGCATCAACCGCAGGTCAGCGGCCGCCCCATCAAAGTCGTGATCCTGTTCCTTGATGGCAGCCCGACAGCGGGCAATGGCCAAAGGTGGCTCTGCAACCTCCCACCAATGCCGCAGGGCGGCGCGAGCGTAACCGAAGTAGCGTGGATCCCCTGTGCTTTTGCCGGTCTTCAAGTAGCTGTTGGCGGCGGCTGTAGCGAGGGTCACGTTCTTGGGATCCTCAGCGATTCGCTGGCGCACGAGGGCGAATTGGTCTCGCCCATAGAGAGTGGTCGGCAACTGTTCCAGAACCACGGAGTCGTCTTCTGGCAGGTAGGGCTCGCCCGCGGATCCACTTGAGAGTGGCCAGAGTGCCGCGATCAGCCCCAGAATCCATATCGGCTTCATCGCCGGAAAAACGGCACTGCTGGGAAAATGTCTCTGCCCTGACGCCATGTCCAGTTGCTCTGGTGCGGGAGCATGATCGCCCTGCTCAAGGGTATTGAAATCGAGCGCCAACATGGAGCGCGGAGCAAGTTGACCGCAAAAAAGTCTGCCATGAACAGTCGCAGGCTCCACCTTTCAAGGGTGGAGCCTGCAACAGGAATCTGATTCGACGAGAGACTATCGCCGGCGTCTCACGATCAGTCCGGTGAGGCCAAGTGTGAGAAGAAGAGCACGTGAGGGCTCCGGAATGTTCGGTGCCGCCAGGTAAGGAAACACGTTGAGGAACGCGTTGTCGTTTGCATTGACCAGGTCGGTGGTGATTCCCCCTCCGGTAAGGAGATTAAGCGAGGCGTCGATCACGTCGTCGTCGAGCCTGCGGCCGTTGAGATAGCCGCTCGGATTGGTGACGTCATAGGTCAGAAGGTCGGGAAGGAGGACCGGGGTCAACGCAGCTCCATCGCCGCCGAGAGCGTTGATATTGGCTTCGACCTGCATGCCGAAAGTGGCAAAGTCATTCGCCGGATCGCCGACGTTGAAAGCATCCTTGTCCGCGCTGTTGATGAGCACGGTGTTGATCGCGGGGCGCCCGATCCGATCAAACTGGGTAGCTCCAAAGAGTGTTCGGGCCTGAGCTCCTACGTTGTTGCCAGCACCAATGAAGTCTGCGGTATCGACCTCAAAGACGATGGCGGAAATGTTGGCGCCCGCGAAGGTGTCCTCCCCCGTGAAGGTGCCGGTGCCGGCAAGAGTGTTTTGAAATCCGGTCAGATCGAAGAAGAAGGGGTCGTCGAAGTCTCCCACCTGAACTTGACCGGTGCCGAAGGTGGAAGTTCCACCGCCAGTCGTTCCCGCCGCGATGGGCGCCGCATTTCGGGTGACCGAGTAGGCCTGAGTTCCAGCAGCCGAAGGGCTGAAAGTCGTTTCGTAGGTGACGTCGGCGACGGCGTCGCCATCGTTGTCGATTTGAAACTGGAAGGAGCTGCCAATATCAGAGGCGAAAGTGCCGCCCGGAGTCATCCCCAGAAACGGATTCACCGTCATGATGAACACCGAACGATTGGGGTTGGTGGGCGACTCGAAGAGATACAGATCGTTGATGTCCAGGGAAGGGCTGCCCCCTACGCTCGGCGAGTCGAGGTGATCAGCGGCGAAACCAACTCCGGAAAACAGAAGCATCCCGGACGCAATAGCGAGGGAAGAGCGATTCGGATGGGGGATGGGAGATGGAGACTTCATACTGGATGCCAGTAGATAGGGCATCGGCCGTGAAAGCAATCGATAAAATACAAAAGTGAAATGATCATTGCACGCACCTCTCATGGTGGTTTCTGCTTGCAGCCCACCGCAGACATCCCACGCATCGACTCCATTTGGCACGAGGCTGCCTCCATATTGCAGTGCTGCCACCGGCAGGCTGTTGATGGACTATCCACCACCTCCATTGCTTGATTTCTTGAGCGTTGTCCCTGTCCGCGGCTTCGGAAGGGGTCTGATCCCCCTGCGAGCAAAACCTTCCCGGGCTGAGCGCGATGGCCTTCTCCATGTAGGCTGGTCGAGGATCACACGGCCTTGACAGGGCGCGGGCTCCGCAA
>ENA-ORXT01001216-ORXT01001216.1-marine-metagenome-genome-assembly--contig:-NODE-1216-length-35619-cov-53.420010_pt1 | contig 35619 bp, 38 predicted proteins | sample MGYA00237868_ERZ511482 | MGnify/ENA metagenome assembly ERZ511482 | reverse complement strand
GCATAATAACCATTTTAGTAACCCTGCCCGATCTGACAATCTGTCCGGCGGGGAAGCGTGATGGAAAAAGAGGAAGCATAGTTTCTTAATTTATTTTATCAACATTCCTAATAGCTTAACTCTACAAAAATCGGATAGTGATCTGAACCGGCGTTGTCTAGTAGTTGAATATTTTTCAAGGTAAATTGACTGGTGACAAAAACATGGTCTAATGGCCAGCGCATCCAAAAACTGTGCGCATTAAAAGAGTTGTAAAATCCTCTCCCGACGCGGACATCGTGGAGTTTTCCTCCGGCGTCCATTAATTCTTCCGTGTGCCCCCAGGCAATATCATTCAGGTCTCCCAGCACGATGGACGGTTGATCGCTTTGTTTGATTTTAGCGCCGATTATTGTGAGGGCTTTTTCTTTATCTCCAACATTATCCGGCATCTCTTCAAAACTATTAGGAGGAGGTGGATGGGCTGAAAATATTTTGATGGGTGACCGATTGTCGGGCTGAATTTCAAAAGAATAAGAAGGTACATTTTTATTGTTTAAATAATACCTTTCCGTATTTTCTAACTTAAACTTACTATAAATAACCATCCCGTAACCGACATCATTTAAGGTACCAATAGTAAAGGGATATTTTTCTTTTACGGGTTGTAATTCCTTGTCCCATGTTTTGTTGGTTTCTAAAATTACCAGTAGGTCAGGGTCGGCTTTTATCAACATTTTACGAGCATCTTCGTACGCTTCATTTTCCAGAAAAACATTATAGACCATCAGTTTGAAACCCATCGCATCGGCGGAGGCATCAGGGACGGCTTTGTTTACCAACGGTGTATAATTAATTAAGTAGGTGCCTTGAAAAATCATACTTGCCGCAATCATTCCAGCAAATAAAATATCGTACCATTTCCACTTTTCAGTTATCCAGATAAAAATTAATAACATGATTACTCCAAAAATAAAATATTGTATTCTGGGGAAGTCCAGCATTTTAAGATACCGCCAGGAAGTATCGGTAATAAGGCTGAGACAAGTAGTGACGAAAATAAGAATGGCGATGACTACTGAGCTATAGTAGACGGCGTTTATAAAAAAGGTTTTAATTTTATTTTTCATAGTAGGTAAATTGCGCTCTTGGATTATGTGGACAATTCTACGTTTAAATATAAGAAAAAACATTTGTAAAACCCTCAAACTGGTTCAACATTATCAACAATAGAACCAAATTGATCCACTTTTATCACTGCGCCCGGCTTCATATCGTTTAATTGTAAATCTCCGATTCTAACCCGAAATAAACGCAAAGTGGGAAATCCGACAGCAGCAGTCATTTTACGTACTTGCCGAAATTTACCTTCCCTAAGCGTGATAGAAACCCAAGTGGTTGGTCCGTGTCTTTCGTCTCTTACTTTTTTGATGCGCGGGGCAAAATCGGGCACCGGGTTTAGTCGTTCGGCCTGACAAGACAGGGTGATGTATTTTTTCCCGTGAACGGTAATTTCGACTCCTGCTTTTAATTGCTCAATTGCAAGATCAGAAACCTCTCCATCTAATTGCACGTGGTATTCTTTTTCTATTTTTCTACTGCGCACTTGCTCGCTTACTTTACCGTCGGTGGTCAGCAGGAGTAATCCTTCCGATGTTTCGTCTAACCTTCCGATGGCCATGATCTCTTTGGGAAAGGGATAAAGTGTTCCCAATAGTTTTTTATTTTTTCGCCTGGTTTGGTTATTCACAAATTGTGATAAATATCCGTAGGGTTTGTGGAGGAGGAAATGTTGGTGTTTCATAAATGTCCAGTAGTATTAATTTTTTTATTGCGTGTGTAAATACTTAGGGATGAGAAATAAATAACTATCCATTCTGACTTTCTAAAATATTCATTTATCCATATACAGTTTCTAACCGAGAATTGTTAAAAAGGGCATTTGCCCTACCCCATTAAAAGTGCCATTAACTCAGGCAGCACCGCCTCCACCCACGCTGCATATTGACTGCCACTAGGATGTAAATTATCCGAGGCCAGGGCACCCGACGAATCACCCAAAGTTCTGGAAATCTCGGTAATATCGACAAAGAGTATGTCTTCCGTTTCGCACCTCTGGCGAATATAATCATTGTATCGATCAATATCCGCTCCTATCATTTGACTATTATTACTTCCAAATGGAGTGACACCATAGTCTGGTATCGACAAGACAAATACATTTTCTTTTGCTCCTGCCAGGTCGATTGAAATATTAAGGAGGGAATTAAATTCTGTTTCGAAGATATTGAAAGGTTGGCTCTGAAATTGATTATTAACTCCGATTAGAAGAGAGACCAAATTACAATCTTCCGGGTCGGCAGTTGCGATGGCTGACAAGAGGTTGTTGGTGGTCCATCCGGTTTGTGCGATAATCTCTGTCTTACCCAACAGGTAATCATTTTCAATCAACTTCTCTCTCAACTGGTTGGGCCAACGCTCTGATTCATCAACCCCCTGACCGATGGTATAAGAGTCGCCCAATGCCAAATAGTTGATGGATTGAGGCGTTGGAAAAATGGGAAGAAGAATTTCTCCTTCTTCTTCTTTGTTACAGGCTATAAATAGCAGAAAGATAAAAACGACCAGAGAAAATTTGAAATTTTTTTTCATAATGCAGATTGTTGGTAGATATTCGTTAGGAACGGTTCAAAAATAACTTTACACGCAGATCGGGCGGGGCTACTAAAATACGTAATATAATACTATCTGGCCTGCGAATTCAAATATTTTGCTAAAGCGAATCCCATACTAAAACTTCCTTGCAACAAATAACCTCCGGTAGGTGCGTACCAGTCCAGCATTTCTCCGATGATGTAAGTATCGGGAATTTTTTTAAGTTGAAAATTAATGTCTACTTCATTTAAGTCAACGCCTCCCAGGGTAGAAATTGCTTTATCCAATTCATCTGCCGCGTGGATCGTCACGGGGACCGACTTAATGGCTTCAACCAGCAGGTCAGGATGTAAAAAAGTCTTTTTATCGGTACAATGTTTTAGCAATCCAATGGCGGCCCGATCAAGGTTTAGATCGGCTTTTAGTATATCGGTGATCTTTGACAATCCGGATTTTTTGTATTTGTTTTTCAGCTGGTCGATCGTCATGGTTGGTTTTAAATCCAGATGAATCACGATATTTTTTTTGGATAAAAGCGCTTTCTGTATCTTTTCACTGAGCGCATAAATCGCATTACCTTCCAAACCAAATTTTGAAATAACCAGTTCACCTTTGGCCCTTTTCCCCCGAAAAACCAGTGCGATATTTTTTAAAGGTTTCCCTTGATGAGTAGTGATAAAGTGCTTATTCCAGGAGACACCAAAGGCACAATTTGCCGCTCTAAATGGAGCCACCACTATCCCCCGTTTTTTAAAAATATCGCTCCAGGTTCCGTCTGATCCGGTCACTTTCCAACTCGCACCACCCGTAGCAAAGACCACCACATCTGATTGTACATCGGCTATATCTTTAAAACAAAGGTCTCCGACGGCGTTCCACCCCATCCATTCTGTGTTTAATTTAATAGCTATTTTATTCGCTGAAATCTGCTCCAGCATTTTATTAAGCACTTCGACGGGTTTCATTTTTAACTCTGGAAAAACGCGATTACTGGAACCAACAAACGTTTTTATACCACCTTTATCTAACCAGTTTATCAAGTCTTTATTGGTAAACTGTCGAATAATCGGATCCATAAATTTACCGGGAGAATACTGACGAAGCAGGTCTTCGAGGGAGGAACTATAAGTCAGATTTAATCCTCCTTCTCCTGCTACCAAAAATTTTCGACCGACCGATTTTTTCTTTTCGTAAAGGGTCACCTGGTACCTGGTGGTATCTATTTCTGCGGCGAACATAAGCGCTGCGGCACCCCCTCCGATGATCGTTATTTTTTTCATTTAAAGCCTGTTACTTGTAAAATATTTTCAAATTTTAATCGACGCTAAGGATCGTTTAAAAAATAAGTTATAAAGGTTTGGGTCGGTTAATTGGCTGTTAATCGAGGCGGTGAAATGCGATTTATGCCATAGCATAATGAGTTTTTCACCAATCCTGCCCGATCTGACAATCGGTCAGGCGGGGAAGAGTAGCAGCCAATTAAACAGCCAAATGTTATAAGTTATTCTTTTAATGATCCTAAGTACAGGTTCTCCACTTTTGCACGTGCCCACGGCGTACGTCTTAAAAATTTCAAACTTGATTTTACAGAAGGATCTGACTGAAAGCAGCGGATGTTAATCCTTTTTCCTAATTCTTCCCAACCATATTTTGCTTCCAGAAATACCACGATGTCATGGAGCTTTACACCGTGGAGCGGATTATTTTTTTGCATATTCAGGTTTTAGGAATGTAATTTAACAAATATCTCTATTTATAAGGACATAGAAACGGTTCTAAAATATCAATTTATATTTATGTACCGTTCCTTATTATCGGTCAGACTTCCCTTTTCTTTTAAGATTTCATTTTAAAATTCTTTAAAAATTAATACCTTCGCACGAATTATCAGTGGCTAATCCGCAAAGTGGTAAAAATAGTATTCTATAAATTTATAGTACTATAAATTTTGTATATATAAATTTTCACGTAAAAAAACAACAATCATGTTCTATTCAAAACAATTAAACTGGATAATTTTATCCTGCGTTGCGCTACTCTTTACCATCAGTTTTTCAGCTTGTGGCGACGACCCCGAGGAAGACAACTGTTTGCCTGATTTTGGCACTTCCGTAGCAAATGGCTCTTTTATGGGATCTACATTTACGTTAGCAGAAGGTACGGCGAAGGAAGATTTTGCGGATGAAAACAAGTATAGAATCACTTTTTACGGAGAATCTATTGTGGGTGATGCTTGTGATAATTTCAACTTTGAGAGGCCAGTTTTTTCCATCATATTTTCGGTACCAAAAGAAGTGGGTGTTTACACTCTTGGCTTTGATGCAGGAAATACAGTTACCTTCAACGACGCGTCGGTAGTCAACGAAGTGAACGCAGATGTTGCAATTTGTGGAGCAGTGGAAATTGTATCGGTGACTGCGGACTTGGTGACTGGAAGAATTGATGCATTTGCAAATGACGATAGCGATTTAAACGGGACTTTTTCAGTGAGGCTTTGTCCATAAAACATTCAAACATTTTTTAACTGGCAATTAAAAAGAACTGCCCAGGCTACAACCACAAAATTTTACAACATTTAAAATTTATATAATAAACGTAAGTACTTTTATCCCTTTTTTTATGCTCTACCTTTTTGATATTTTGCTTGTAGAGCATTGAAAAAATTTCTTAGATATTGATCCATACAAGGTTCAAAGGACTTGTTATCCGGATGACGAAAGAAAGCACTTAATTCATGCTTGCTTATTTTTTTATCAATCAAGGCGAACAGGTCAACGATCTCTTCGGTTCTTAGTTTCAGGGCAATTTTCATTTTACGAAAAATCATGTTATTGGTTAGCGGATCTTCCGGTTCAGGTGTTGGGCCTTCTCTTTTTCCGCGTTTGTCAATGATTAGACCATTGAGAAAAATAGCCAACTCTTTATCTGACAATTCTACAAATGCCTCATCCTCTTCCTGCTTCAACCAGTCACATACCTCAGAACGCTGAACGTCCATATCGGCCAGTTTAAAAATATCCATCATCCTGGAGTCACTAAAATCAAACAGGTAACGAACACGTCGGAATACATCATTGTTGGTCATATTTTCTATTTTATTTATTTGAAATTTTTAGACAATAGTGCGTTTGTCTTTTTAATTTAAGGATCAATAAAAGTCCAGTAAAGTACTATAATTTTATCGTACCAATGGCACTGTTATCATACTACATTCTAGTAAAGATACCGTGGTATTCCAGGAATCTCCCATAGTGTTTGTTCCATTTACTTCGATGCTGTCACTAGCAAGATTTGAACAAATTGAGTCACTTGCCATAGCAGTACCGATCCGACTATTATCGAAAAAAATGTCTATATCCGTGTCCGTATTGTTTTGGACGCACAAGGTACCGAATCCCAGTTCTTGGCACGACTCATCTCCTTTGCAAGAGGTGAGTAAAGATAAAATTGCTATCAGCATTGGAATCGAGATTAATTTAAGCATATTGTTATTTTTACTCAAGATTGAGTATTAAAATTACGAGATTCATTGAATTTTATACGGCTATTCTTGGGTTCCAACCTATTTTGTTAAGAAACAAATTACAAAGATACAGGTTTAATAATTAAAAATTTATCATATTCCATGCGACCTAATTCTACACAAATGAAAAAAGGTTAACTTTGCTACTCAATTCTAACAATAAAAATAATTATGGGTAAATTTCTAAGACTTGCATTGATGTTCGGGCCAGTAATTTATAAAGGTATCAAGAAGTTGATGGCCAAACGAAATGATCAAAAACATCCACCTCCTTCTACACCACCGGATGATCGGGAGATTCCCTAGAAATGAGGTATAAATAAATTGGTTTTCCTGGGTTAGCTATTTTTATTGCTGATGAGGCAAAAAATACAATTAATGCAGCGCATCGGCGAGGCTTTTTAACCCTGCCCGACCTGACGGTCAGTCAGCCGGGGAAATCAGCGTTAAAAAGATCAAGCCAGGAATGTAAAGTTATTTTAACTTATTCCTTATGGATCTTACTATAAAAACCCATTCTCCTGGATTATCATTTTATTTATTTTGGGTTGAACAATCCAAACACCAATGGGAAAAAACCAAAGTAAAAAGAATTCCCCAGCGAAATCACTAAAGGTGACCTTCCGCTTTAATTCAGCAATTTTAATCGTCTTCGCTACAAAATATAAACTGTGAAACATACAAAACATAGCAAAGAAATGGATGGGTAAAATTATGGACATGATTGTACCAGTCGGAATTCCTATCATTGTGATCATTGCTGGAAACGCGATGGATATAAACAATAAAACTAGAATATAATACAAAAACGGGATTATTAAAAAAAGCTTAAAACGACCAAGATTTAACTTTAAGTCTTCGGGTATTATTTTATCCAGTCCGACTCCGATGGACCAAAACCAGCCAAAAAATAAACTTATAAACAGGATCGAAATGACGGGAAAAATTCTAATATAATTAAATAATAAAGCCAGATTTGGCCCATCCTCACTGTTGATTCCGATGAAAATTATTCCCATAAAAATCAGCTGAAGTAACATTGGTATGCCAAAAACAGATAAAAATAATTGCCAGTGTTTTGCTTTTAAGAATTTATCAATCATTGTTTTAAATTTAAGTATTTATCGTTCTCGCACTTTTCCGTCGTTTGTATGTTTTTAAACAATCCGCAGGCTCTCCCAATCCCTCCTCAAAACAGCGTAAATTTCCAGATCTATTTCTTTTCCTTCTTTTATTTCGTACGCCCTCATGGTGCCCTCGTGGACCAGATTTATTTTCTTGAGTGCATTTTTACATTTAATGTTTTCGTGTTCTACGTAAGCCTCGACTCTATTCAAATTCAGGGTTCTAAAACCTAATTCAAGCAATTTTGGTGCTACTTCTTTTAGAATTTCTTTGCCCCAATATTCGGGGAGCAACCAAAAACCAATTTCGGCTCTTCTGTCTTTTTTATTCAAATCATTGTAACCGCCGGCGCCACAAAACACATGGGTTTCTTTATCAAATACACCCCACCAAAGTCCGGTGCCTTCCTCTTTTAGTTTAGCAAACCATTCCATTTGGACTTTGGTTTCTTCCAGACTTTTGTAATGAACGTCGTAATATTTTGTAACATCAGCGTTGGATAGTCCCTGGTGGATAGAATTAATATCAGAAGGTTCGATTTCTTTAAGGTAGTAATTTTTCGTTTTCAATTGACATTAAAGTTATTTACAATGACTTAATCCACTATTATCTTAAAAAATTATTGATAATAGAGTTTATGAACAGAAATCTACTATATTAATTTTTTCCAATAAACAATCTTATCTTCCCCTTCACTCCAAAAATCTCGAATTACTGCTTCTTTCGTGTATCCCAGTTTTTCATAGAATTTTCTGGTCAACGCCATATCCGTACCGCTGGAAGTTTCAACAATTAAAATACGGTGGCCGTGTGCTTTTAGTTTATTTTCCAGGTAAGTGATCATATCCCGACCGATGCCGTTTCCCTGGAGGTCGCTCTGCACGCCGATCGCATATAGGTTATAGGTACTTTCCGCAAGCATCTCAGGTGCGCAGTATCCGAAGCCGACGGAGGTATCATCTGCCGTCGCCGTAAACCAAATATCCCGGGTTTCCGGATTGGCAAGATAGTCAGCGATCATATCGTCTAACATTTTCGGTGGAAATAATTCTATGCTGGTTAGCATTCTCTTTATCGGAATTATATCGTCGGTGGAAGTAGGTCTTATTTTTAGGTTCATCGCATTAAATTAAATAGTAATCAAGACTACTCTGGCATAAAGGCTGCAGGTTTTAAAATCAACTCACCATTCATTTCCTCGGCGGTACCGATTACAGAACCATTGATGGTAATTTTACCGTTGCCATCAACTTCGATCTTTGTTTTTCCAGCTCCTTTTGCGGGTGTCATTTTGGTATTGAGTTCCTTTTCGTATAATTTGTATCGAATCAATTTGGGCTCACTGATAATATCGGAAGCTATCAGTTTTCTTATCTGTCCCTTTAAATTATTCAAAGCCACCTCATCTTTTTGATTACCGTATGCATCAATCAAACTGTAACCGGCCGTCAATCCAACCGTATTTAATTCCTTTTTATAATCCCGGCTGATTTGCTTTTGTTGCGTTAAGTACGCATCCAGGGTTTCACTTTCCCGCATCGTCTCGTAGAGGTTAGTTAAATATTTGTTTGGGACATATTTTATTTCTTTGTAGCCAATATTCCCTTCTTCGGCAAGAAAGTTTTCGACCGTTTCTGCTACAGATTTGAGCTCCGTTTTTAGCATGATAAATTTTTCCCGATCCTGATCGGTAGGAACGAATTTAGCAACCGTAACGGTTGGTGGTTCTTCTTCCACTCTTTCTTCCACTACATCTCTTTTGGAAGAATTAGTGCAACTAAAAATGAATAGAAAGGATAAAATTAATAAGGAATTAAGGGTTTTCATATTGTTAAAATTCTTTCGATTAGGTATTATTACTTTGCAAGATAAGTAATTCTTATAGAAAATTAAAGGTATTATCAATTGGAGAAACAGTCATAACTAAACTAATAATTATCTAAGCATTCCCAGCGCCTCTATAGTTTTGTAATCAAGGTTCCCTTCTTTTAATCCATTCTTTCGTTGAAAATCAATCATCGCATCTTTAAAGGCTTTATCCACCTTCTCATCTATTTCAAGATCGTAGCCTAAAACAATCAACTTCTTTTTATAATCCGAGATCCGAGGCCCTGAACCAGATGATCCATACATAATTCGTCGCAAGGCGATCCACTGACCCGAGCGAAAGTAATATTGATTATCATCCAGTTTTTCAGGCATTTTATCTACCTTCTTCTTAATAATTTTTGGTTTTCCAATAATTCGATACCGTTCAATTTTAGTGTTTTTATCCAGTAGTTCTTCTCTAGTGACTGTACGATATTGAGCAGGCGATTCAGGCGTACAAAAAGCGTAACCTTCCTTATTTATAGCACTGGTAAATACCACCAGTTTTTCGTAACTAAAAATAAAATATAGATGAGCATCCTTGGTTCTAATCTGATAATTTTTTACTTCTGGACTGTATTTCGCCAGTTCACCGGGAGTAATTTTAGACCAGTACTTTTCAATAACAGGGTTTATAATTTCTAAAATATAGCTCTGACTATCTATCCCGATAATCGTATCATTATCCAATCGTACGGACATATAACAACCACCAGGTAGCAACGTTTTATATTGTTCTTCTGAAAGAAAAGATACCTGATTTTCAGTTTTTAATGATGGTTTTGAATGAGCACAACCGAGGAGAAATAGAAGATTGAAATAGATAAGATATTTCATGGATAATTTTTTATAAAACGATACTTGAATGTAAGATAGATAAAAACGGCTCTCCCTCAAAATCCGCTCGTTCTCGTAAATATGAATCATGAATCATATCTACGAGAACATAATGAATTCCTTTCACCTCAACCTTTCAAGACATAAACCCAATCTATCGGCCCACCCATTGAAAAGGCAACTCCCACCCCAAGGAATCTTCCATATTCTTAACCACCTTGATTGTATTGTTCCCCCTTTTGGCACCTATTAAATCAATGTACGTAATGATTCCTAATTGTCCCGTTTCTGGCATTCTGTATTTTAGAAAAGTTGGTTTGACATCTACCCCGTTTAGAGAAACGTCATGATAGGAAGTGTAACAATCCAAATACCACTTTGGCCTGTCTTTTCGCTCTTCCGGCTCTACACCACAAATATCGCTTAACAAATTAAGTTCATAAGAAAAAACAGGTATAAATAATCGAATAATGTCAGACTCCACAATGTCCTGATCTATTTGTGGCGCCACTAAAAAGTCTCGTTCCGCGTTACGGTTGGCGTAGAATCTACTATTGGTTCGAGTATCATCAAAGGCAGTTTCATGATTGACCAGATACGGAATTCTACTATTTTTAAATTGAAACATCGTCAAAATAAATCCAAAAATAATAATGGTGATGGTTAATCCCACCAATGATTTTTTCTTTTTAAAATTAGAACCAAAAGTCATGGATATCTGTAAAAGATATTTATAAAGCGGTCCTAAAATTATCATAGAAGACCACTTCGAAACCTTAAAGTACCAAGTCTGAATGGTTTCATTTTCTTTATTTTTTTTAATATTGGCGAATACTCCCAGAAAGATGATTAAAATATTCAAGATTATAATAAATACCAGAGGTAGATATAAAATATATTGTGAGACATAGTCGGATAGCAAATTATAAAACCATAGTAATATACAAATTGTCAACGAAATGTTTGTATAAATGATCAACATAAAAAATGCAGAGGAAAATATCACACTACTTAGCTCGTCTACATCGCCAATCGTTTTTTTCAACTTTGGTAGAATAGTCAGCATCTTACGAGTATAAATCGCTGAATAAGCGCTGTCTTCGATACTATAATCAGGAAACACAGAATTTAAACCCACCAACCCAACCCAGTAGGCTCGCAATAAAAAGTGGGCGATAAACATGGCTGTTAAAATACTGACGGCCAGCAATCCAACGAACACAATTCCGTAGCCCACCATATACTGGGACGGTGGAAGAATATTAATAACCGATATGGTAGCCCAGTCAATTAATTTAAAAAGCTGAAGGGTTCCAAAAATAGCAACAGTGGAAATCAAAAGTTCGGCCTCCCAACTTTCTTCTTTAAGTTTTTGTAACCATTTTTGGTCTTTCTTTACTGGTGCTTCGCTCATTTTGTAATAGTTTGTTTTCTTTTCACCCTAAAGGTAAACAATATTATTTTTATCTCTGTTCCTAATACTCCGGTACCAGACAGTTAAATCATCCTTGGTAAGTATTTAAGACCATCCCATCATCTCTCCTACTCCCTCCACAATTTTAAAATATCCGATAAGTGCGTCCAGATCACTACTGGGACAATCACCGCTGGCAACAAAATAAAAGGAAAATAAGTAATTGCCCGGTTGGGTTGATCAAATCCAAATTGCTGAAAAGGTAATTCTGCCGAGAGAATACCATTGATAAATATAAAAAGCACCAATCCTAAAGCCAGAATATTCCAAATTAATAACCCACCCTTTCCAATCTTATTTTTAAGGAGTAAAAAACCTGCTATGGGTGCGGTAATTCCGGCCAGAATATCAAAATTACGTCCTTCGAAAGTCATTAATTCAGGAACCATTTGGTGTACAAATAATTGTAGTAAAACAATCTCTACGGGTAATCGGACAACATGTAAAAAGGTGCTTATCTTAGTATCACGATGACTATTTATCCATTTTTGTTGTTTTGGTAATAAGCCATAAAGAATAAACAGGACAGAAGGAATCAGCACCAGCGCGAATCTAGGAGGCATTCCCTGCGTTTCCTGATAGAATCCAGTATAAGCCAGCACGGATTGAATAACAGACCAGACAATTACCAATAATGTCAATTTAATGGGCCTGCCGTTCGAAAAGTAAAAAAATACAAGGGTAAATATCCAGGTCGCGACGAAGAGGAAGCTAATCCAATTGGGAAGATTTTCAATCATTTTGGTTATTTCGAATTATAGAGAATTGTCAGCGAGTATCAGTATGGTCAACATAAAAGAGCTCATCAGGATAACAAAATAGAAAAATCTTTTTACATCTTCAAATATAATTTCTTCCTTTAAAATTAACTTCCGGAATGGCTGGAGCAACAAAGTTAACAATGCGGTTATTAATAGTAATCCGAGTGCAATTTTTGCTCCATTTCCCAATAATGACGGACCGTTGGTTCCAGAGAGAATTTTATAAAAATCAAATAAAAACAAAATATTCCAACCTGCGATCAATCCAATAGCAATGGGTTTTTTTATGGGAAATCCACCCTTTTGATGTTGGGCGCGCATTGCCAGATCCTCCGGGGACATTTCACTATTGATCTTTGCCAGGAATCCTGTTTTCCGAATATTTTCGATTACTATTTCTGGATTTTTAAAAGTCCAGAAAATCACCTTTTGTTCGTAATCTGAAACTCGATGATTTATTTTTATACCTTGTCCAATGATGGGGATTTGGTGATACGACTCGATAGAAATAATCTCTGCTGGCGTAAAACTAAAGGTTCCAATGATGGAAGCCTTTAAGTTAATCTGACTACCTGCCACGGCCAATTTTGCAAAGGGATAAGTGACGTTTGCTTTACCAATTCTGGCCCCACCGGTTATTTCAAATTGATTCATATTGGGTGCTTGAAATTTTTTTCCAATAGTTCTTCCAGATTCTCGTACAATGGAATCCCGTATTTTTCACAGACGATTTCAACATTTCCTTTTCGCCAAAATCCATCGGGGCAACAAACCAGTATTTTTCCGCTCGTTGCGTATAATCCAAGTTCCAAAAGAGAGATCGGAGATTTTGTATCCGGGATCAAATACAAGATTATTTTATCAGCTCGATCCAATCCGTTTAGCTCCCAGCTAACCTGCTGGTTAAAATTGCTTTCTTCAAATTTTTGCTCCCAGCTGGTATCCCAATCATCGCGCCTTGGATTGAGTAAAGTATACGCATCCATTGTTGAAAAATAGACACTTACTGCTGCTTGCCAATCTTCTGCTTTGCCCATTTCGATAGAACCAGCGAGGAAAACCAGTTTGTCCCGTTTGTGGTTTTTACTGATACTGAAAGGTGGTTTTATTACTTTCATTAATTCTATTTTTTTCGTTTTACTTTCGTTAAATTTGCTGTTAGCTCGTTGATTTGCCATTGTCTGGCTTTGAGTGTTTTAGCAATTTTCAAAGCCTTTTCGGCTGACTCAATGGCTTGATCAGACTTTCCTGTTGCGTAGCATAATTTTGACAAACCATCGTAAGATTTATAGGCATTTGGATTGCCTTTTACCGACTTATTCAGGAGCTGTTCCGCCGCTTCATATTTTTCTGATTCAATCATAAAAGAAGCTATCTGTGCATAATAATCGTCTCGCGAAGCTGGAAATTCCTTCGCTACTGCAGCTTCAATAACGGCCAGTTCTTCCGGTTGTTCCTTGCGGAAAAAATAATAATTAATATTAGAAAACAACAGCGGAGGAATTCGAGTAATACCTTGATATTTTTTAGATAAATTCTTATAATAATCCATGATTTTAGTCGCAGTGCCGAGTGTGTAAAATTCTGCTCTTTTCAATTCCCAATCCACAAAAATATGTTGAAGACCCTCTTTTACCGAGACCATTCCAACGGAACCATGGTTCTCGTTTTTATAGTAATTAAACTTCCATTTTTCAGCATCCGGAAACCTTTTTTCCAATACGCCAATAAATTCGTGTACGCCCATTTGCTTAGTATCCGCGAGGGTCACAAATAAATTAGCAGGAAGATCTTCTTTGTTTTCAAAAAGACTATCTGCAGTAGCAACAATTAAATTGTTTTCCCACCAATAGGACGGATCAATCGCGATGTAAGCATCGAATAAATTCGGCTTTTGTAACAATACATTCGTTGCAAATAAACCACCGAGCGAATGACCAATCAAAACATCGTAAGAAGAAGCTCGATACTGACTTTTTATTTTTGGCAGTAGTTCTGTTTCCAGATATTTGATAAACGTTGCGGTGTTTCCTTCCGGATTATTTTCAGTTTTGACCGTACAATCCTTTTTGTATCCGGCATTGCCATTGTCAGAGATCCCGACGACGATTACCTCCGGAATTTTCTCGCTAATGTTAGATAACATTTCGACGATACCCGTTTGGTAATAAAAATTGTAATCTCCATCCATTAAATAAACTACTGGATAGATACTGGCCGTGGAATAGTTGTAGGATTCGGGTAGAAAGACCTGGTAGGATTTTTCCATTTGGAGTGTTTCCGAATAAAAAGTACCGCTTTCTACGTTGGCCAAATAGGTTTCGGATTGGGCTTGTGTGGAGAATGACAGGGTTACTAGAAAGAAAAGGAAAAGGTATTTCATAAGGTGATTGATTTTAAAATATTCTACTCAACAAAATAACATTTTCCTTCCAAATCCCAAAACCCTAGTGCCTTCGGCACTAAGTTGTTGATTAGTTAATCGGTGGATCAGCCACGTAGTACGCAATGCGAACGTAACCATCTTGGCTGCGCTTTTACATCAGGATTACCTAATATTTGACCGACTACTGATTAACAATTATTTACAAATAGTATATTTATGAATTTTAAATTACTTTATTAAACACCATGAAATAAACACACTATCAGATCTATCAAACACCCTTAACCTTATATACATAGAAATTTAGTTCCGGAAGCACTAGTCGTTTTTTTTTAGGGAAAATATCCTTGCATTACTCAATTCTAACCCGCAAAGAAAATTTCAACTGAGTAAAAAAAAACCAAGCAAATATTTATTATAAAACAATCTAAAAATATTTGTTTTTTATCGTACTTATTTGTTTCTTTGTTATACACTAAATCACCAGAAACACTCCTAATTATGAAAAAGCAAGCCCTTCATCGAAAGTATAATTTTCCAGATGCCGATCTGTATTTGCAATGCGTCGAGCGACTGAAATACGCCATTCGCGATAAGCAATTATTTGATCAATATGGATATAGCGCGGACCGGATGAATGGTTTTAAAGCCACCGTTTTGCGTTTTAAGGGCCTGCCGGACGACGATGAACTCGTGGGTGATCAGATGATTGTAACGGATAAAAAATATCAGGCTTCCGAAAAACTTAAGACGGCCATTCGCAGTATTATGACGCGGGTGGCGATCAAGTTTAGTAATCGCACGGGACGATACCGAAAATTTGGGACCGCCAAAATGGGTGATATGACAGATGCCCAATTGCTATTTTGTGGTCGTCGGGTAATCCGGGTAGCGCGGCAGCAAATTGACTTTTTGGGAGACGTTGGCGTCAACGAAAACAGCATCAAACGGGTCGCAGATGCCTGCCAGGGTTTTGAGAATTCCCTCAATATTCAACAGGATAAAGTTGCAGATCGGGATATCGCCGTGGAGCGACGGATCGAAGTGGGAAATAAACTTTATGACGAGTTAATTGTCCTTTGTAATATAGGTAAAGATATTTGGGCCGAAAAAGATATGACCAAATATGAGCAGTATACTATTTACGAAAGTAATAATGACCAGAAAATTGCGCGCAAAGTTCGCGAAAAAGACAAGAATGCCAATGCTGGAAAAGATGAAAATTCAGAAGGATAAATATTAGAGATGAGGAATAAATTAGTATGCATTTCAAATTGTGAGCTCATTCCTTATCTGGTAAAATTGTGAATCGGTGAATCGGTGAAATAGGCCTTTTAGCGTCTATGCATTAATCCGTAAAGTATTAGAAATAGTATTTTGTAAATTTATATTATTGTAAATTATATGCATATAAATTTAGTGCCTCAGCATTAGGAAAAAAGCTTACCTTTGCAGTTGGTTTAGGCAATAAATTACATATTACAATTGATAGAATGATATTTCGAACAACAAAGAATAGTAAGCCAATAGTGGTTGTAGAGAAAAGGTATGCCTTTTTGCTACCGCTATTATCGTTCGTTCTTTTTGTAACCATCGGTTGTCACTCGGAAAAAACAACCAAATCGAATCGGCGAGTTGAGGAAATTAACGGTGTACCGAATGCTGCCGAGATGATCCGTAATCCTATTTCTGCCAAAGGATTGCAGGATACAGTCAATTTGGCAAAGCTTGTTTTTGCGAAGACGGACTTTGATTTTGGTACGGTCACCGAAGGCGACAAAGTCTCGCATACTTTTAATTTTACCAATACCGGAAAAGTCCCGTTACTCATCGCTGATGTACGCTCTACTTGCGGATGTACCGTACCCAAATGGCCAAGAGAAGCCATTGCTCCAGGTGAATCGGATAAGATTTCCGTCGTTTTCGATACGGCTGGAAAAAAAGAAAAACAACATAAACCTATTACAATTACGGCCAATACTTATCCATCCAAAACAGTACTTTCACTGGATGGATTTGTTACACCAAAAAAATAAAAACTTACTATGGATTTTATGAACCTCGTATTACCGCTACTCATCGTAGCGACCTTTTACTTTTTTATCATCATGCCACAAAAAAAAGCCCGAGGTCAACAGGAAGCTTTCTCGGAATCATTGGCAAAAGGTATGCAAATCGTAACGACCAGTGGGATACATGGTCAAATCAACAAGGTAGAAGGCGATATCATACACGTGCAGGTAGACAGTAAGACCTTTTTAAGATTTTCCCGCTCCGCTATTTCTCGTGAAATGACCGAACAAGCGTACGCTCCTAAAGATGAAAAAGCAAAAACAGCCTAAATTTCTCGCTTCCTTTTCCTCCGACCGATTGGTTCTGGGTTTCTGTATCGGGCTGGCGCTGTTTTTATGGTTGTTGGTCAAACTTTCGCAAGAATTTATTACGACCAGAGTCGTAAATATCGAATATCTCTTACCCGACAACCGTAGTTTCGTTGAAACACCGCCCGCCTCGCTCGTCACTACGGTGAAAGCTACGGGATGGAACCTATTGTCCAATTACCTGGATCAAGAAGAAACTACTATTCGCTTTAATTTACCAGAAAAACCCAGCTTTACGATCAACGGCAGTATTCTGAAAAATAAAATTGAACAGTCGCTTGGCAAGCTAAACATTCAGGATATAAACTATGACTTTATATTGTTGAATATGGATGGCCTTGACCAAAAACGGTTACCGATCCGACTGGTTAGTGAACTTGATTTTGCAGCGCAACATCAGCTAAAAGAACAAATTCAGATGGAACCAGATTCAGTAGATGTGGTAGGTCCTCCAGTACTTTTGGACAGCTTAAAAGAGTGGCCAACTATTCCACTGAAAAAGGCGGGGCTGAAAAATTCCTTTAGTATTGCCCTGCCTCTGGTTGGTGTAGAAAACCTGGAATTAAAGTTAAACCCTAAAGAAATCAAGGTCTCCGCTGAAATAGAACAAAACACTCAAAAAGATTTATTTATTCCAGTATTAGTATTGAATGGACACGATAGTCTCAATATTTTCCCACAAAACATTCGCATAAGTTGTATCGTTGGTCTGAGTAATTACGATCGCTTGTCGAGTAGTGACTTTGTACTCGAAGCAGATTTTAAAAATGTATCCCAAAATTCTACCAATAATACCTTACCCGTCAACCTGAGTAAAGTTCCCGCTTACGTAAAACAAGTGAAACTAGATAAGGAAAGTGTGGAATATTTTTTGGTCAAAGCCGAATAGAATGATAGAATCAGCAAAGCAAAACCTATTTTTTGAATACCGCTTCGAGTTTATCGGATTATTATTAACGACCATTCTTTTTGGAGGCGCTTTCTTTCCAGCGTTGTTTTTTCAAGATTATGTGTTGCCTTTTGTAATTCTTGCGTTAAGTTTTTCCGCTATTAATTTATCAAAAGGTAAACACCCGATTTTCAGGATACTCTCTTATCTTTTTTCAGGAATGACGATCCTTCTTTTGATTCTTAGAATGATAAGTAAACAAGAAGGCTACCTACAATCATCCAGCCTGATCATTTTTATACTGTTCTTTGGCCTGCTTAGTTTTTTGGTCTTTGAACAAATGTTTTTAGAAAAGGATGTTAACCATAACATTATTATTGCGGCCTTTGATAATTATCTGCTTCTCGGATTGATCGGTGCCATGATTTTCAATTTGATTCACCTACATACGCCCAACGCCTTTGTCGGCATATCTCCGGGAACTGGAGTGCTCGATAAAACACTTTACTTTAGCTTTATTACCCTTACCTCCATTGGCTACGGAGACATTACGCCCGACCATCAACTTTCCGAAAAAGTTACCGCATTTTTTGGATTGGTAGGACACTTTTATTCTGTGGTCATCGTGGGTATTATTGTTGGAAAATATGTAGCGAATAAGACGAGTTAGAGAGTGGATTGGAAGTGAATCAGGATTTTAAATTCTGGAAAATTTATAGACTGTTCAAATCTGAGGGGATGTTCATTTAACTGTATCTAGTGCCTAATTCTTCACCGTCCACAAATAATCCTCCACATCATTTCCATCGATAGACACCTCAATAATCAGTAAACTTCGACTTGGATTACTCAGAAAAAATAGAGAACGATAATAACTAATTCGGTTCAGTGTATTGACAAATTCATATTTATACTTCAGCATTTCAATCGTACTATTGACCTTCATTTTAGAATCAATTTTATGTATTTCTAAAAAAAGATTATCCTCCTCCAGTTGCTTAAATTGATCACTCAACTGCTTATTCAGGATCCTTCCGGCATTCGCATCAATCTCAAATCTTTGCGCATCCGCGATAATCAAACACCTCAACTCACTCGTCGTATCCACCAAAATATCCAGATCCTTATCTCCAAAAGCAAAAGCCTCCAAAGATGCCTCAATTGATCGTAAAAAACTGGTATCTATTTTTAAATAAGGAATATCATCTGAGAGTCGCTCCATACCAGATCGAATATAATAAGTTGGTAATTTCAGCGTCGCACGCTCTCCCGTCAATTGTATCGTCTGCGCACCAGCAAATAAATCCGGTGGCGTCGATGTTTGTTTACACCCAAAGAAAATGATTATCAAAAACAGAAAAATAAAATAACACTTTAACGACATGAAAATACTTTTTAACCTTACTAACTCCTATCCCCGCTCAAATCGCTCCCCTTCTTCCCGGTAAGGCTGAAACCTGGAAAATAACTCTTCACTATACCAATCCAATTCTCTTGTTTTTAAAATAGCCTGATGATGCTCCTTACTATTATAAGCAAAATTTTTCAGCGACTGTTCATCCTCCCATAAACTAAAAGTAGCCATTTGTAAAACCGGAACCTCCCCAATTCCTTTGGTATAAATCAACCCTTTGTTACCAGCCAGTGGCAAACTTGAGGTTGGTACATATTTCCAAAAACTTCTCAACTTGCTTAAACGAATCGTCGCGCGGGTGATCACGGCAAGTTTAAGAAAACCAGTATCCAAATCACCATGTGGCTCAAAGGGATTTCTGCCAGACCAGCAACCTCTGGCTAAAATATTTTTCATATAAATCGTCCAGATTTTTTCGGCTCGATTACGGTAATTGGCGAATAATTTACTATGCTGAATAAAGTCCTCCGCTTGAGATTCATCCTCCCAGGTCATCAACAAACAATACGTCGACCAATCCGGTAAAGGATTAAAACCATCTTGTTTACCACTGCCCATCAATTTGTAAAATTGTAATCCTCTTACATTGGCCAACTGTGCATGCGCGAATTGCATCATACCAAAACCCCAGACTTTACTCGAAAGCCCGGGGTATCGGAAAAAACTAATCGTCGTTATTTGTTTACTCAAATTATGGAAATCTTCTTCTCTAGTTACTTTTGTCAAAAAGAATCATAAAACACATCACGGTTTTCCTATGTGACCTATGTGCCTATGTGTTTAACTTTTTTCTTCCCGATCAAAAAAAACACTACTAACTTATTTTCAAACACATAGAAACATAGAACACATAGCACTACTTTCGCGATTTTTCTATGTGACCTATATGCCTATGTGTTTAACTTTTTTCTTCCCGATCAAAAAAACACTACCACTAAAAAACTCATATCCGATCCAATATCTTCATCTTCATCACCTGAAATTCTTCATCTGTAATAATACCGGATTTACGCAAACCATCCAGCTCCTTCAAACGAGCGATCATTGCATCGGTACTCATCATATCTTTACTTGCTACCTTATCAGGAGTCTCAACAATATCCACAATTTCAACCTCCTCCTCGTCCGCCAAATCAGGATCCGCCGTCACCTCAATATTACGATCTTTAGAAACCTGTCGAACGACATCCTTGCCCTTTTCAAATTTACTATTATAATATTTTTTTAATCGTTTTGGATCAAAATCCAGGATCGTTCCACCCTCGGAAAAATGCTTTTTAAAAACCTCTCCCAGTGCATAAGTAGAAGCACCCGCAAAAGAAGAAACCGTCACTCCACCCAAAATAGTCCCGATACCCGGCACCATTTTTACGATACTAGCTGCTCCCAATCGAGCAATCGTCGAACTCGTCAAAGAAGTAACAATCGCTTTGCCTTCTGTCTCTTTATAGTCCACCCCGTATACTTTACAGAGTTGTTTGATCATATCCAGTTGTAGCGCACTGACCGCAAAAATATCAGCCATCAAGACCGGAATCAAACCCATTCCCATCGACCAAGCCACATGATTGCGAATAATCGTGTTGGCATCCTCCCTGGGATCCTCAGAAGGTTCCGGAACATTTTTATTCTTCTTTTCACGCATCATACTATAGACTCTTTTCGTAGTCTGCTCGCCGATCGACTTAATAATTTTACCGGGAATACTCATATATTTTAAATTTAAGATAGTTGTCTAAAATAACCTACTTTTCAGCAAAGGCCAGAATGAATACAGTCGGACCTTTACCTTTGGACGTAAGAAGCTTAAGAAAGTTTCCATCAGAATAAAATCTATTACCCAATACTTTGTTTAAACTACCGCTGCCTATCGACTAATTAACGATTAAAGAACCAATTTCGTTTAAAATAAACAGAATTTCCCCCATTTTTCAGTATTATTAACTGATATATCATTATTTATCCATACCCTCCCATATGAAAAAACTTAAGTTGAACTTACCAAAGTTCTTTTTCCTTTTTTTGGTATTACTGGTTACCGCTGGATTTTTGGAGATTATTCAAGACTTTCTCCTGGCCATATTTTGGGGTGTCGTCCTCGCTATTCTATTCAGAAGCAGTTACTTAAAGATATTGGAAAAAACAGGAAACAAGCCCAATCTTTCCGCTGGTATTACGGTCACACTCATCATATTGCTCGGTATTTTGCCCATCACCGGAGCTGTTTTAGCGCTTGTATATCAGGTAGACGATCTGATAGAAGTACCGGACGACAAAATTGACAAATCTTTTGATGATCGGGTAGAAGAAATGAGGGATCAGCTACCGATTGAAAAAAGCACCTTGAAAGCCCTGGGTTTTGGTAAAAAGAAAACCAGAAAAAAGGTAGAAAAAGCAATTGAAAACCTCGTCGACACAATGATTAATTATGTTTTTAGTCTTACCCAAAATATATTTAGCTTTGTTGGTAATTTCTTTCTGACCATCTATTTGCTCTATTTTTTCCTGCGAGATGGGCATTTGATGATCAGGGATTTAATGATGATTATTCCGATGGATGACAAATTAGAAAGAGAATTGTTTTTTCGGTTTGAAAGCGTCACCAAAGCCACCATTCGTGGAAGTTTAGTCGTCGCCGTTTGTCAGGGATTTGCCGGAGGATTGATCTTTTGGATATTGGGAATTGAAGGCGTTGCCATCTGGACCATTCTGATGGTTTTAACGTCCTTGCTGCCCGTGGGTAGTGCACTGGTTTGGGTACCGTGGGTCTGCGTATTTTTTGTGAACGGAGAGATCGCTAAAGCCTTCATCTTGCTATTTGTCGGCACCGCATTTATCGGTTTAATTGACAATATTTTACAACCACGGCTCGTCGGAAAAAATACAAAAATGCCAGATTATATGATCCTTCTTTCAACCTTAGGTGGCCTCGCTTATTTCGGTTTATCCGGATTTGTTATCGGCCCGGTCTTCGCCGCTTTATTTATTAGTTGCTGGCAAATAATGGGTAAAAAATATGGGAATCTTGGAACATCGGAAGATATAACGGATTAAAACATAACACATTATTTGTAATTTTTATACTCAAAAGGTTATGAGACTTGTTACGCTTTAAGCATTGAAATCTGGAAATTGCCGCAATTGACTATGCACAGTCAGAAATCTTCCCGAATTATGTTAGAAATAAATATTATTTTTTTAAAAAAATAGACGTTCCAGTCGCTCTATCGATCATAAAATTTTCGCATATCCCCGCTTTTAAATTTTCGCTCTTTCCCAAAATCCACACGCAATGGCAATCGATAAGCAGCGTAAGCACCCCGCGCCATCCAGCCTCCGTACAACACAAAAACAATGGCAAAAATCCGCGCCAATCCATTCGCTCCTACACTCGTCCACATCGCTCCGCCGCCAATAAATAGTAATAACAAACCGATCATCATTTTATAAAGATGTTTTTGACGTTCCTGATGAGAAACTTCATAGTATACAATATAATCATCGACCAAACTGAGGACCTTTTCCCGATCCGCTTCTGCAATGTCCAATCCATCGAGACTCCGTTCAATCTCCAGGTAATCCTTCCCTTCAAAAGCCAGCGTTTGGCAATGTTCTTTTAATTCTGATAAATTCATAAATCGAAGATAAACAATGTTCTTAAAATCAACAAATTGAAAATATTTTGTTTAGAAAAAGATATTTTACCATTTTTACTTTGATAATCTGTCAAAATAAAGCATATTTACTCGTGCTACTACTCAAACACCTATAACTATGATGATTACGGAACTGATATTTTTGGGAATTGGTCTGCTACTCGGCGCTATTTCAGCCTGGTTTATTGCCAAGTATAAATTTGCGGCGGCCAGTGGTTCCCTTCCTTTGGATGTGGTAAAACAGCAATATGTCCTTCGCGAAGTTTTCGTCAATCTTCAGGAACAGACTGATATGTACCGCGCAGATATGATGGAAAAAGAAACTGAAATTCGGAATTTCACCAAATCTCTTTCTTCTCAACAGCAGGAAAACCTGAGCCTTCGGGACAAATTGGCAAAAGATCAGGAACAAATCACCCAATTACAAGCACAGTTTCAACGGGAATTTGAACATACCGCCAATCGGATATTTGAAGAAAAAAACCAACGCTTTAGCCAACAAAACCAGGAGCAACTCAATAGTATTCTAAATCCATTGAGAGACCGTATCCGCGAATTTGAACTGGGTATCGAACGCCGCTATATCGAAAAAACAAAAGATATGGTTTCTTTAAAAAAAGAAATTGAACAACTCCGCGATCTCAATGTCCAGTTAAGCGAAGATGCCAACAACCTGGCATCTGCCCTTAAAGGAGACAACAAAACTCAGGGAGACTGGGGAGAACATCAGTTAGAATTGTTACTGGAAAAATCAGGATTGGTAAAAGGGATTCACTTCACAACTCAGGCGAGCTATGTTGATATTCATGGTAAGACCAAACGTCCGGATTTTATCATCAACCTTCCGGAAGGAAAACACCTCGTAATTGATTCAAAAGTATCATTGGTCGCTTACGAAAAATATTGCTCGGCGAGCAATAAAGACAAACATTTGAAAGATCATATTGACAGTTTACGTCGCCACATTAATGATTTAAGTAGCAAAAATTACCAACATCTCTATCAGATCTCTTCCCCTGATTATCTACTGCTATTTGTTCCGATCGAACCAGCTTTTGCGCTCGCTGTACAAAATGATCAACAACTATTTTTAGATGCCCTGGATAAAAATATTGTTATGGTTTCCAACTCTACCCTGCTCGCCACTATGCGTACCGTATCTTACATTTGGAAACAAGAAAAGCAAAAAAGATCCGTTTTGGAAATTGCCCGGCAAAGTGGTTTACTTTATGACAAGCTTTGTAGTTTCGTAGAAGACCTTCAGCAAGTAGGTCACAGAATTGATCAAACTCAAAATGCCTACCACGGTGCTATGAATAAATTAATGGACTCTAAAAAATATGGCGATACGCTCCTCGGCCGTGCTGAAAAAATCAGGAAGCTTGGCGCAAAAAACACCAAACGGTTACCAAAGGATTTATTGGAATAGATGGCTTAGGAACCAGGATTAAATAGATTAAGAAATTTTGAGTAGGTAGTTTTTGTATATAACGAGGTGAAAACACAGACATAGCCGTAGCTATGGCGCGTATTTTAAACGAAGTTAGGCACAAAAAATATGAGTCATAATTCTGAATCTATTAGATCGTTGTTCCTTAGATACTATAGTACTATAATATTATATTTTTTAACCATCTATTATTTATGTTAATTCAGTTCCTTTCTCTACCTTTACATAGACAATACTATATGCACACTACTGGACATTTGCGGGATTAAAGTGCCCCCTTCAAACCGGGGAAGTTAAAACAGGAAAAAATGTCCAGTAGTACGCGTTATGTTATAACCCTCGATTAGTCAAAAACCAGGTGAAAACGCATTTTTTAGAGCGTAATAATTAAAACACCTATGCAAAATTCATTAATCAAACTATGGGTTGGAGCCCTTTTGTTGCTCCTGCCTTTATCATCATTAATTGCCCAATCCCAGCGATCTTTCTGGGAGATTTCTACCCATAATCAAGCCCTGCTACGGGCGGCAAGTCCCATGAAAACCTTGCCAACCCAGTATCAGCCTTACCAACTCAATGACCTCGACGTATTCCATAGTATACTGGAAGAAGCTCCACTCAGATTTTCGGCGGAAGCCCAAAATTCCGCTTATGATGTTATTATTCCACTACCAATGCCCGACGGAAAAACGGCAGATTTTAAAATATTCAAATTCTCCGTTATGGCGAAAGGGCTGGCTAATAAATTCCCTGGGCTTTATACCTACTCAGCGATCGGAATAGATGATCCCAATGCAAAAGCCAAAGTGGACATTACCCATAAAGGATTCCACGCGATGATACTTTCACCCGGCAAAAAAACCATTTACATTGATCCGATCGTTGCAAATCAGCAACAATATATGTCTTACTACCGAAAATATTTTCCTGCTAAAGGAAATGGTTTCGAATGTCATGTTGAGGAAGCCGTTGGGGAAATTCAAAATCCACCAGGCGCTACCCTTGCCCCCATTGGCGATTGTCAGCTACGACAATATCGACTCGCGCTGGCCTGTACGGGTGAATACGCGCAGTTTCAAGATGAAGGAAATATTATGGCAGATGTAATGGCCGCATTCGTCACGACAATGAATCGAGTAAATGGTGTCTTTGAGCAGGATGCAGGAATTACCATGGAGATTGTTGCCAACAATGATCTACTTATATTTACCAACGCAAGTACAGATCCTTATGATAATGAGGATGGAGGAGCTATGTTGGGCCAAAATCAAACCACTTGCGATAACTTGATTGGATCAACCAATTATGATATTGGTCACGTCTTCGGTACCGACGACGGCGGGATTGCCAGTTTGCAATCTCCCTGTAGTACTGCCCGAAAAGCCAGAGGTGTGACTGGCCAGACTAATCCCGTAGGTGACCCTTTTGATATCAACTATGTAGCGCACGAAATGGGGCATCAATTTGGTGGAAACCATACGCAGAATAATAACTGTAATAGAAGCAACGCTTCCGTAGAACCCGGAAGTGCCTCTACGATCATGGGATACGCGGGAATTTGTTTCCCAAATGTACAAACCGACAGCGATGATTATTTTCATGCTTTCACTCTTGCAGAATTCGCCGCCTTTGCTGTTTCAGGAAACGGTAATAGCTGTGCCACAATCTTGTCTTCTGCCAATAACACTCCTACCGCAGATGCAGGTAGTGATTATATTATTCCAGTTTCTACTCCTTTTGAATTAACGGCGACTGGCTTCGATGCGGATGGAGATGCGCTTTCTTATTGTTGGGAACAAATGGATAACGAAAACGGGGAAGAAATGCCTCCCGAGCCAACCAACACTATGGGACCTAACTTTCGTAGTTATCTGCCGACCCTTGATCCGGTGCGTACCTTTCCAAATCTGTCCACCATTCTTTTTGGTAGCTCCAACGAGTGGGAAATTTTACCATCTGTTTTTCGAATATTCAACTTTACCGTTAGCGTCAGAGACAATAACGCTGGTTACGGATGCGTCGCCCAAGATGAGATGATTGTCACAACAACTCCTACTTCCGGCCCTTTTATTTTTACGTATCCTTCCGCCAGGGAGACCTGGGTAGCCGGTGAAACCAGAACACTGACCTGGGACGTGGCAAATACCGATCTTGCCCCCGTACTTTGCTCGCAAGTGGATATCCTGTTTTCCACCGATGGTGGATTCAACTTTAATACCATAGCCACCGATCAACCAAATAATGGCACTTATGATTTCCTGGTTCCAGACATTGAAAGTGCGGGTATTCGGTTTAAGATCGCTTGTTCAAATAATATCTTTTTCACCGTAACTCCTCAACCCATCATTATTGGTTTGGTTGAAACATGTACGGTCTTTAATAGTTCGGATATTCCCATTAATATCTCTGAAAATGGAGCCCCTACCATTACCTCAACGCTCTCGGTTAATATGGGAGACATTATCTCCAGTGTGAGCGTTGTCAACCTGACTGGGGATCATAGTTTCAGCGGAGATTTAGCGTTTACACTTATTCATCCCAACGGTGAAGAGATTTCTTTATTGAATAATGCCTGCGGAGGCAACGATGATTTTAATCTGACATTTTCAGACGGTTCGGGAGGGTTTAGTTGTCCTCTGGGAACTGCGCAAACCGTCTCCCCTTCCGACCCACTCAGTAATTTTGCTGGATTAACTACCGACGGTATCTGGACTCTGAGAATTGATGATCAGGCAAATTTAGACGGTGGTAGCCTTAATAGCTGGGGCCTGGAAATTTGTACAACGGAAGCTCTTTCTTCCCTTCCGGTAGAACTGATGGACTTTACTGCGACGGCGAAAGAAAACCAGATTGATCTTAATTGGCAAACGGCGAACGAACGGGATAACGCGGGTTTTGAAATACACCGTAGTATACATCCCAACCGTGGCTTTACATCCATTGGCTGGGTGACTGGTTTTGGGACAAACAATGGACAAAAATATACGTACCCTGATTTGGAGGTAGTGCCAGGAACTTCTTATTTTTATCAATTAAAACAGATTGATTATGATGAAAAATTCGAGCTATCAGATATTGTTTCCGCCAGATTAGCAGCGGAGGTAGCAGTGGTGGATCTTCATCCAAATCCAGTTCGGGATCAATTAACCTTTAGCCTGGCACTGGAAGGCCGCCATGCTGTCCAAATTTTTATGATAGATATTCTGGGTAGAATAGTTTTAGAATCGACCACTGAATTTCAAAACCTGGCCGAGCAAAATTTTGACCTCAGCCATTTGACCAGGGGAATTTATTTCTTAAATATTGAATTAGAAACAGGTGAACAAATGGTTCGTAAAATTGTAAAAGAGTAGCTAATTTAGCGCTTGTTAAACTTCCATTGGTTTTTTACAGTTGGTGATACGAATCAAGTGAAAAAGGATTAAAGTTTAAACGCTTTGGCAAGGTATTTCTCCAACGGTATCTGAGGAATAGCGATTAAATAAATGCAGATTCCAGGCGAACTGTTTTTTTGTCAACATTCCTTAGTACTTTGGCTGCTTTCGGGATCGAGTTATAAGCCTTCAATGAAACACTTAATTTTAACAGTCCCCTTTTCACACTACGACTATGAAAGACCACTTGATAATTTTGACAGCGATGGGTGCCGCAACGCTTATAATGGCCTGGCTCCCATCGTTATCAAAAAAAATTAAAATAAGTTATCCAATCATCCTCATCCTGGTCGGATTTGGTCTTTTCTATTTGGACGTTCCGCTCAACTGGCCAGACCAACACTGGCCGGATGCCTGGGTCATGAAAATTTCGGAAGCTATCGTGATCATCTCACTAATGGGCGCCGGACTGAAAATCAATCGTGCCTTTTCGTGGAAAATTTGGCGGGGTGCTTTACAACTCATTCTGATTACCATGCCATTATTTATGCTTTGTGTACTGATTCTGGGAATGGAGTTTTTACATCTTAGTCTGCCTGCCTCTATTTTATTGGCAGCCGTCATGGCGCCAACAGATCCCGTGCTTGCCGAAGAAGTTCAACTCAGTGGTCCAAAAAAAGACAATGAAGAAGACAAGCATTTACAGTTTACCCTCACTGCCGAAGCGGGCATCAATGATGGTTTTGCGTTTCCGTTTACGTACATGGCTATTCTAGTAGCGCAAGCCGGAAGCTGGGAAAATTTTGCATTTGGAGAATGGGTTTTACATAAAATTTTCATTAAAATTATTCTCGGAATTTTCATTGGCTTTATCATCGGTCGGGCGGTAGGTTATCTACTGGAAAAATTACCAACCATAGCAGGCATTCGTACCCGAGATGGATTCCTGGCTTTGTCCACCACCTTTTTTGTGTATGGGTTAACGGAATTACTCTATGGATATGGATTTCTGGCGGTATTCGTGGCGGGATTAACTATCCGTCGAGTAGAAATTGAAGAAGGAGATTTTAAAAACAAGATGCATAATTTTGTCGGAGAAATTGAACGATTTTTGTTGGTTTTTTGGCTCGTTTTATTTGGTGGCTCATTACTCAACGGTGTATTTAATAACCTTGACTGGAAGATGATTGTCATGTCGCTATTAATTGTGCTGGTTATTCGTCCGGTAACGGGAATGATTGGATTGACGGGTACTAAAATGAATTGGCAAGAACGACTCGGTATCAGTTTTTTAGGAATCCGCGGAATCGGTTCGATCTTTTATCTTGCCTGGGCATTTGCTAGTTATGGAGACTTTGCAGAACGGGAATCATTGTACGCCATTACATCGTTGGTGATATTATTTTCAATTATAATTCATGGATTGACGGCCCCACATATTATTAACTATATAGAACAAAAGGAAAGTTAACTACTTTAAACCAGTGGCAAAGCCCGTAAATAACCGGGCATATTGATCAACGTAGGAACAAGGCATTGCCTTTTTTCTACGTTGATCTGTTAACTTGACTTTCTCTGCCGTCTTTTCTAAGTTTTACAAATACTTTAGAGGGCGACACCTATGGGTTGGTGCCACTTTAACCTTATCGCATTATCAAAAAAGTAGACTCTACCCTGGCAGTTTCCTTTATCCAAAATTGTACGCCATAAACGCCCGCCTGAAAATTAGTGATGTCCACTTCAATCGGTGTGTTCGGCAGTTCTTCGTATACATCCAGTAAAAAGATTTGCCCCAGCGTGTTATAAACCATAATTTCACAACGAATACCTGCATAATCAGTGGTATTAAAAGTAATCATATTGGTCGCTGGATTAGGGTAAACCAGCGCATCCGAACCGAGATAGATATACTCAATAATTACCACTTTAGAATCGACGTAATTACCAGACTGATCGTACTGTCGAGCGTAATAATGATTCAATCCAAAAACGGGTGTTTCATGCATGGTAGTATAAGGAAATAAACCGGTTGTATTTCCAGTACTTTCGATCTCCTCTATTTGTACGTAATTAATCCCGTCTCCACTGTGCCATATTTCAAAATAGGCATTCTCCACCTCCGTATTGGTAAACCAATCGATCTGGATAGCATTTTCTACCCGACTAAGAACAATATCAAAAACAGGATCGGGATCAACCGGGGTATTATCTATATATTCCCAAGATAGATTTGTGGAAGCAAGGTTACCATTACCGGCATCATCGGTCACCACATTTTCTGGAATAGAAAAACCAATCGTTCCAAAATCAATGGCCATGATTTTAAGGTTATAAATTTGACTATTTTGAATAAAAGAAGATACCACCGCATTGGTCAAATTCAAATCATCTATACTAAGTTCCGAAACCGTTTCACTAAATTCGATTTCTATTTCGTACTCACCTTCTATGCTACTAAGGATTTCTTCTAAAAATACCGTTGGACGAATCGTATCGGGTGCCAATGGAACCAGATAATTTACCACCAGTTCATTAGACATACCATTTGGATTTCCAAATAAATCAACAACCGTTTCTGCGTCAAGTTGTATACGCACTTCACCTTCCAACAATGGACTTACTAATATCGTAAATACATTTCCGTTGCCAGCCAGACTGGATAAATCTGCATTCTCAACCGAAAAATCTGCTATTTCCAAATCCGTAATTTCTTCCGAAAACCTGATTTCTGTAATAAAAGCCTCTGATACATCCATCATCGAAGTACTCAGAGTGACCTCGGGAGCGGTAATATCAAGTGGACCAAAATTAACTTGCAAAAAATTAGAAACCAGATTGGGATTACCAGCCGTATCTATCGTCACAGCCGCAGGTAGAAAAATAGATACTGCTCCAACTGCACCAGGATTTACCGTCAAGGTATAACTCGTATCACTTCCCATCAAGCTTACCCCTGCACCGTTGCTGATATTAAAATCACTTATTTCCAAACCAGTAACAGGTTCATTAAATTCTACCGTTACCGGAAATTCGGTATCCACTGAATTTTGTGGCGTTGATAAGACCACCATTGGTTCTTCTTCATCCGTAAAGGTTACACTCAACGTGCCCGAAGCCAAATTTTGGTTGCCCGCTTCGTCCACCGCTACACCAGCAGGAACTTTAAATCGCACAACTCCTACTGCTAGCGGATCAATCAAAACGGTAAAGCTCATTGCTTCTCCCGTCACTTCCAATACGGTTCCATTCTCAACAAAAAAATCCGCTACGGTCAAGCCATAGACCGCTTCGGAAAAACCAACCCCAACTGTAAACGGGCCACCAACATTTAGACTCCCCGCATTCAACGTCGGCGCGGGAGGAATAGAGTCGGTAAAGATAGAATTAAGATTGTCAGCAGAAAGTGAAGTCGTTCCAAAAAAGGAAATAATTAAAAAGCTGACACAAAAAGACAGGAAGTATTGAATCATGAGTACCGGATTTTGTGAAAAAACGGTAAGTTTTTGATCTAAATTGAATCTGATTCGTTGTATTGATATATTGTACTCCAAAATTTCTTAATTTGTTTCTTAAATATTAAAATATATTAAATATGTCTTACAATAAATTGACCTCCGAAGAAGAACGTGTTATTATCAACAAAGGTACGGAACGTCCGTTTACTGGCGAATATACGGATAATAAATTACCTGGAGTTTATATATGTAGGCAATGTGATACACCGCTTTATAGATCAGAAGATAAATTTAGCTCTAACTGTGGATGGCCAAGTTTTGACGAAGAAATCTCTGGTGCTGTAAAAAGAGTAACCGATGCGGATGGTAGAAGGGTTGAGATTGTTTGTAGCAACTGTGAAGGCCATCTGGGCCATGTATTTGAGGGTGAACGATTTACGGAGAAGAATACAAGACATTGTGTAAATTCTATTTCTATGGTTTTTGTGCCGGAACAAAAGGTGAAACAGGCTCCCGTTACCGCTCCTGCCAATCAGGAAGAAATGATTAAGGTATACTCAACCACCGCACCTTTACAGGCGAACCTGGCCGAGACGGTCCTGAAAAATAATGGAATTGATGCACATCGCATTAATAAACAAGATAGCAGCTTTTCAGTTATTGGCAGTATTGAAATCTATACCACGGCTGCGGAAGCGGAGAAAGCCGGGATTATTTTAAGCGAAAATAATTTTACCGGAGATTCCAGTAAAGATGGAAGGACCGATTAACTAATCAACTGTTCTTGTTGTCTAAAAAAATTAACAATTTAAAATACCTACTAATTTAGGATCCGAAAAGGGTAATTAACAGTTAATTAACCAGTTATCCCCTTGCATATGGCACTAGATTTGCCTTAAATTACGTTAGATTATTGTCTACCAGAAAGCCTGAATATTATTGACAGATTGAATGATTTAACCTGTCGTTCAATATAGATAAAACTTTCTTTTAAGTACAATTCCCCGCTAAATTACCTATCGTATGAGATTCACAAAAGCTTGTTTAATTGTATTTGCCTTCGTTGCAGGACTGTATTTTGTTGCTCCACAATCAGAAAGTAACTCTTCTGTAGCAGCCCGGCATACCCATAATCACGACCATTTTCATGGCAATGAATATCAATCGCGGGATCAGCTGCTTTTTATAGAAGAAGTAGATCAGCCAAACGGAGATGTTATTATCTATGCTAAAAATATCGGATATTGTCCGTTAACTGTGGATATTCAATTTCCGGATTTGACCAACATGCATACGGACGTAGACCTGCCGTTTACCGCAGTAGTTCCTACCCGAGCGGAAAAATATCAGCTTTTGACAATCTCTCCTTCTAAAACCTTAAAAAGTGGAAGTATGTCTTATCGCTATAGCTTTAACTATAATATTGGAGATATACTCAACGCAAAACACGACGATACGTACGAATATGCACTTCCGTTTGCTTCCAATAAATCATACGTAGTTGGCCAGGGATATGGCGGTAAATTCTCGCATCAGAATATGAACTGTCTTGATTTTAATATGGACGTAGGCTCAAAAGTTTGTGCAGCTAGAGCAGGAACGGTAATTCGGGTAAAAGAAAACTCTAATACTGGTTGTAAAAGCGCACGCTGTCAGGGCAAGGCAAACTATATAGTGATTTATCATGAAGATGGAACTTCAGCCCGATATATTCATTTAAAACATAAAGGCAGCAAAGTCGCTGTCGGTGATCAAGTAAAAGTAGGTGAAGTGATTGGCTACAGTGGAAATACTGGTTGGTCTAGTGGTCCACATCTGCACTTTGAAGTTAATCAGCCTGGAAAAAATATCGTATATACGATACCTACCAAATTCAAAACGGACGCAGGAATAGTAACCAATTTGAAAGAGGGAACCACTTATACAGCAAAGTAAAGTGATTTAACAAAACACATTTCAAACCAAAAAATTATCAGGGTAATCATCGAAAGATGATTGCCTTTTTTTATTTTAAAAAAAAAGACGGCGTGCACTTCCGGAGAAACTGGTCTTGAACTTTTGTAAAAAAATATACAAAAGTGAATATAACATGGATAAAGTTCTAAATTATGGCCTACATTTATTTTATCAACATTTTAAATAAAACGTAACTATCTTAAACGCCCTTTCATGAAAAAAATACTCCGTACATTTTTATTATTTATATTAACTATAATTAGCCAGTCAGCATTTTCACAGGGAGAACAAATATTTCAGGATAGTGTAGTCCATGAAATTCGACTTAACTTTGCCAATTTTAATTTTTGGAGTGACCTAACTAGTAATTACGATTCCTTCTATCCCGACATCCCCTATATTCTCGCCGACGCTACCATTGATGGAAATCCCGTAGATTCTATTGGGGTGCGTCTAAAAGGTTTCTCTTCTTACTTTTTTACTTCAACAAATAAAAAATCGATTAAACTTGATTTCAATGAATTTGTGCCGGGGAAAAAATACGATGGTCTTCGCAAAGTAAATTTAAATAATGGGCAGGCAGATCCAGCTATTCAACGAGATTTGCTATCCTATAATATGATGCGCGAAATCGGCGTTGCGGCTCCGAGAACGGCCTACGCCAAAGTATTTTTAAACGATCAATACTGGGGGCTGTATCTATTAGTTGAACAAATTGACAAGACCTTTTTAAAAGAAAACTTTGGAAACAGTAAAGGAAATTTATTTAAGAATATAGGCTTCAGCACTCTAGAATGGATGGATAATAACCCGGAAAGTTATCAGGAATCCATTCAATTAAAATCTGATCCACAACCGGGTGCCTGGGAACGTTTTGTCAATTTAATTGATGTCATTAATAATAGTTCCGATGCAGATTTTAAAAATCAGATTAGTGAAATTTTTGACGTAGATCAATATTTGCGGGTTTTGGCCGTAGATGTCGCAACCAGCAACTGGGATTCCTATCTGGAACATGGAAGAAATTTTTATATTTACGAAGATTCTGTCTCACAAAAATTCACCTGGATTCCCTGGGATTATAATCTATCTATGGGCGGACATTTTGCGCAAAGCATATATGAAGATCCGGAGAATTGTGAGACCATCCTTAACGGTAGTTGCCCTTATCCTCCCACAGATTCTATATTCTTGTTAGTAATTGCCGAAAATAGTTTTTGCTGTTTTGGTGTATGGGATAATTTTTGTCAAAACTCCTACAACAACTTCAGTAACGATACAGTTATTCTTGATCCTTTCTACACAACATTCCCTGTAGACATTAGTGGATCAAATAAAGTATTAATTCGTAGATTACTGGAAGTCCCTGCTTTTGAAGAACGATATTACCAGCATTGGTGCGGTTTAATGGAAGATAACTTTACCGAAGAACGGCTATTTCCACTGATCGAATTTTATGGAGACTTGATCCGCGAAGATATTGCCAATGATCCCAATTACCTTTGGAGTCTTCAAAATTTCAACGATGATCTGGATCAGGGAAATGGTTATATTATTGGACTAAAAAGTTATGTCACCAAGCAAGTCATGAGATTTAGAGACGAACTAGATCAAGTTTTCGAGTGCTCAGAACAAGTCAGCTTCTTAAATAGAAATGACATCGTTATCAATGAATTTAGTGCTTCCAGTGATTCTCTTTCTGGTCTGCCAGATCCCGCCGGTGAATATGAGGACTGGATAGAAATATTTAATAATACGGATACTGAAATTGATTTATCTAATGCCTATCTAACGGATAAAATAGATAATATTAAAAAATGGAATTTCCCGTTAGGAACTACCCTGCCAGCCAATGATTATTTAATTATCTGGGCAGACGAAGACGGCGCTCAATCGGGACTACACGCCAATTTTAAATTATCCAGATCAGGCGAATTTATTCAACTGACAGATTATGATATGGTACTTGATTCGGTTACCTACAGCGAGCAGGTCGTTAATCTTCCTGCTGCACGAGTTCCAAACGGAACTGGTAATTTTGTGATTCAATCCGCTACATTTGGTTTTAATAACGAAGAGATAATGACTGCTACCCGATCGGTGTTAGCGACCGACTTTCAGGTTTTCCCAAATCCGGCAGGGGATTATTTTTCCGTAAAATTACCAAGCTCACCAATGCCCGGAACCCGACTTACGCTCTATAATGGAATTGGACAACCCATGCTAAGTCAGCAATTGTCGCAAGTAGAAACATTGGTTAATATAGCTGATTTGGCCCACGGAAGTTATTACCTACGGATAGATGGCCTTGGAGTCATGCAGTTACAAATTTTTTAAACGATCGTAAAGGGTTTTGGAGACTAGTGCCTTCGGCATTAAATAACTGGGCATATTGATCAACGTAGGAACAAGGCATTGCCTTGTTCCTACGTTGA
>ENA-ORXT01001215-ORXT01001215.1-marine-metagenome-genome-assembly--contig:-NODE-1215-length-35622-cov-21.742524_pt1 | contig 35622 bp, 24 predicted proteins | sample MGYA00237868_ERZ511482 | MGnify/ENA metagenome assembly ERZ511482 | reverse complement strand
GCCGGTGTTGATTGGTGAGGTGTTCATGGTTCCTTCTTTCGGTGCGCAACAACAACTTGCTGTTGGCTCGCCGAACGCTAAGGAAGCAAGCGGATTTGGTCGACGGGGACATCGCACCGGGGACTTCAAGCCGCCAACCGCAGAGCGGCACCACGAGCGCGGCTGTGAGCCACCTATCACCAGGTGGCTCGGCCGTCAGTTTCGCCGACGGAGCTAGGCTTCGTTTTAGTCGGCGATGTTGCAGGTGGAGCTCACCATACTCCGGACTGTGCGCCTGCGGCTGTGCGTAATCGTTCGGCGGAGGCGTAACTCGGCATCCTCCTAAGTGGCTAGATCGACACCATTCACGTAAGGGAAAGCCTCGAGAAAGTCCTCAATCGGCATCTTTATCGGTTCAGTCCGAGACCGCCAAGGGTTGTACACCGTGACGATATCCCCGTCGACCCGCTCGACCGAATAGGCATGATCTGTGTGAAGAAAACCGTCATAATCATTACCGTTGGCGCCATATCTACCTGAACTGTTCTTGTTAAAGCCCGCAAAACCAGAGCTCGGAACATCCCCTCTCGATGCCGCTGTCACGGGTCCTTGCTCAAGCATCTCGTTCAACATGGCAAAGTCCAGATCTCCACTCCCAACTCGGCGAGCCTCAAAGCCGGTTAGATGTTCTAAAGAATCAGCGGTATAGCCGCCGTTCAAGAGCTCTTGAAAACCCTTCGTAAGGTCGCCACCTCCGAGCTTTTTGGCATAGGCCTTTTGATAGATCTGAGCCCACCTATCACCGGACTCGCCAGGCTCGGCTCCCCTATCTAGAACCCAATTGCCGCCTTCCAAGCCTTCCACCTCAGGGATACGGCCATCTACGATGATTGGTTCCTTGACAAACCCGGTGCCCTGCTCTTTGTAAAATGTCACGGTGAAGGTGCCGTCGCCATTTGGCTCGATATGCCTACTCACAAACGTAGGGTCGTGCTGCACTATGGCTTGAAGCGATGCCAATGAAGTAGCAATCGCCGAGGGACGCTTGGTTGATGTCATCCAGTGTCACCCCGTCACCCTCGTAGAGGTCGATGACCCGGTCATCCTTCCAATCGCCCGTTAGGCGAGCGTTGCCCACCTTTAACTTCTCGACAGTCCCAAGATCTCGGTTCTCCAGTCTCTCTGGCATAGATGGATCGCCGCCGTGATCGAAATTGTCCGAACGCTTCGGTGCGGGTTCGGAAGTCCTCTCCCAACCCCACGGTGAGACGGGGCTGCTCGTGCTTGTTGCCGACGCTACGGCGCTGGTGGTGTCTTGTTCAGTTCGTTGGCGGGTGGCTTCGTCGCGCAGGTGGATAAGGGTGGCGATCGTGTTGTCGATGTTCGGCCGGTCGTGGGTTTGCCGGTGTTGACCGAATGCGAAAGCAACAGGCCCTCGCCAGGAGTTGGTGATTCGCTGCAGGAAACCGGCGTCTCTGGCGGCGACCTGTTCTAGTTGCGTCAGGTGGTTGTTGAGTTGCTGTTCGAGTTGTTCGAGTTGGGCGGTGTCTGCTCCGACGAAGCTCATGGTTTGTTTCCTTTCAGTCCTCGTTGTTGCTGGTTTGGTGTTGGCGGTTCGCCACGGTGCGCATCTCGTTAGCCGCGGCCGCAGCCAGCGGCTGCTTTGACGGCGGGGCACGCATCACGCAGACCGTGCTTCTTGGTGTCTCTATTCCCAAGGGAGTGCCTGACCCGGATGAATGACATCGCTGGTTTCAGCCGTGATCGATGATTCTTCAGCGCCGAGAAAGTCGTGCCAGATCGTGCCCGTGACAGCCGTCGTGACGTTGTAGGGCAGGCTGCGTCCTTCGCCAGGGCGCAAGTCAAAGGTGTCCTGCACCTTGTAGTTGATCGTGATCGTCCCATCGGCGTCTACGACGGCGACCGTTTGAACATCGGCATGACGGAGCAGCCAGGTAGTTTCCTCGCTGGCAACATCCCACGTGGCGGCCGAAGTGGGGTCTAGCGGATTGAGGCTGCCTCGGTCTCCACCAAATTCGACACCTGTCGAATCCAGTTCTATTTCGAATGCATCTTTTCCATAGCGGTGGTCCGCCCGAACGTCTTCGACCAAGTCCGTCACCTTGTCCCTTTGAAACTCTTGCCATGCCGGATCGGCGGTGATCTCCGCAATGCCATCCTGGTCGATGACGATTTCCGACTCGCCAAAGAAGGCTTTAACTCCAGCGTCCACCACGTTGTTGAAAGGCAACCGGTCAGTGACACCATCAACTTTGGCCTCTACATAGTCAGTGCCCGGCAACCTGTTCCACGTATTTGCGGTCTGGTCGACGAGCAAATCCCTCGTGAACGTCAGCGGAGCAGCAACCTGGCTCTTCCCTGGCAAGTTCCGCCAGGCGCTCTGGGTGAAACCGAAGATCTTCTCCGCAGTGCTGGGGCTTGCTACATCCACCGCGCTGGTCTCGTCTTGTTCGGTTCGTTGGCGGGCAAGTTCGTCGCGCAGGTGCGTCAGCGCGATGATGGTGTTGTCGATGTTTGGCCGGTCGTGGGTTTGCCAGTGTTGACCGAATGCGAAAGCAACAGGCCCTCGCCAGGCGTTGACGACTCGCTGCAGGAAACTGGCGTCTTTGGCGGCGACCTGTTCAAGTTGGGTCAGGTGGTTGTTGAGTTGCTGCTCGAGTTGCTCGAGTTGGGCGGTGTCTGCTCCGACGAAGCTCATGATGGTTCCTCTCAGATCTAGTTGTTGCTGGTTTGGTCTTGGCGGTTGGCTGAGGTGCGCATCTCATTGGCCGCAGTGGCCAGCCGGCCAGCGGTTGCTTGCAGCGCCGGCGCATGGGTTTGCGCAATGGAAGTCGTTAACTGGGTGGCGTCATCGCCAACCCAAATCGTCGGCATCACGTCGATAAGGCCGACCAAGAACGCCCGGGTTTCGATAACCAGGTCGCCTATCTGATCGGTCTCAGCTGCGAGAGCTCGTAGTTCGTCTGTTTCGGCTCCAAAGAACATGGTGTCTTCCTTTCAGGTGTGGAGATTCGGTCACAAAAACGTCAGCGGCGGCGCTCGGGCCCTGGGGCCTAAGCGCCGCCGCAGTCAATTCGATCAGGACGCTGAGGTGGTGTCCTGAGCTTGAGCGTTCGTTTCCGCACTCGTAGCGAGCTGAGTCAGCGAGCCGACCAGCGTTTCCAACTTCGTGCGAACATCTGCAACTTCATTGCTTACGAAATTGTTGAAGTCGGGACCGACCCACTGCAGGGCCTCAGCGTTACCGAGACATGCGGTGATCGCCGATTGAACCGTCTCAATATGGGTTCCCTTTACGTTCGAAGCGAAGGTTTGGACCTCTTCGACGTTCATACCCTTCATAGCTGACATGATTTTTCTCCTTGATTGGTTTGTCCGCTCCTCTCCGGAGCGGGTTGTTCTTGACACAACCAACGTTAAAGAAACACGCCCCACCACTCAACGGGGACAACACCCCGGGGACACCAACCCGGAGAACCTCACCCGCCGACAGAACTCATCGAGCTCCAAGCCAGCGCGGATTACTCGCTGCAGCCCTGCTCGCTAGACACCGACCGCTTGCCGCCTTCGCCGATTGCGAACACCCGGAAGCACCAATTCAGCACCGGCTCCTCAGTAGGAACCACGATGGAGGTTCCTACCTCCGAGTAGGGCGTTCCGTCAGCCATCTGCTCAACGCGGTACTTGGTCGCACCATCGACGGCTGACCAGCTGACCCCGTAACCGTCATCGGTGATCACGACCGAAACGTCTTCCGGTGCGGCCGGCGCCAAGATCGCCACGGGAGGCTCTTCCAAGCCGTCACCTGGCAGCTCAGATCGAGCACATTCGTCACCACCGGTTATCTCACACCAATTCGCAGCGAGTAACGACCCGCCGCCAACGGTGAGCACGAGAGCCAGCAGCAGCACACCGATGAGCGGGCGACGACTCTTCTCTGGGCTTGCGAAATCGGCGGTTGGTCGGGCGGTCTCTGAACGCGCGATCGTCGATGACGAGCCGGTGTCATCTTCGATTGACTCATCGACCTCGTCATGGGGCGGCCTTGCCACGCGATCGGCACCACCAACCGACACTGAAGAAACTGCCGCCGAAGCCAGTCGTGTTGGTTCGCCGACAACATGTCTGCGTAGTTGGTCAAGGAGATCTCGCGCCTCCTCCGCAGAGGCAGGGCGATCTTGGGGGTGCTTGGCCATGAGCCGCTGGACTTCGACCTCCACGAAGTCCGGCACAACCTGTCGCCGAATTGGCGGCACGGGAGTAGCCCGAATGCGAGCCTCCAGTTTCGCGGCATCGTCATCTTCGTCGTTCGCCGCAACGAACGGGCGGTGGCCAGCGAGGGCCGTATAGATCGTCGCCCCGAGCGAGTAGATGTCGCAGCTAACGGTATAGGCCTCCTCGTCGAGGACCTCCGGCGCGGCATAGTGGCGCGACAGCGCCCAGTTCTGGTTAGCCCGCGTCTCGCCAGGCAGCGATGCAATACCGAAGTCGGCGAGCACCGGCTGGTCGTACGACGTGAACAGGATGTTCTGCGGCTTCAGGTCGCGATGCAGCACGCCCGCGGAATGAGCGTCGGCGAGCGCACCGAAGATGTCCCGTCCGATGGCGAGTACATCGGCGACTGGCAAACAACGTTCTGGCGACCTTCTGATTGCTGAAGCAAGATCATCAACACAAAGCTCCATCACGATGAACGGATAGCCCTCGTTGGTAAAGCCCGTCTGGTGGACGGTGACCACATGGGGGTGCTGTGAGACTGACCCAAGAGCCCGGCATTCAGTTGCGAAGGCGTTTCGGTCGATGACCACGCCCTTTTCGATCGACAGAACCTTGACCGCCACCTTGCGATCGATGTCGTGTTGGCGGGCCTCGTACACCTGGCTGAAGCCGCCTTTGGCGATAGGAGTAAATCCTGAATAGCCGTCAATCGTTACCAAGGCTTGCCGCTCCCCCTGTCGTTTCTAAAACCTAGACCGATGACCCAGAACCTGGTTAAGAGCCACTTCCGATGCACCCAAACTGGTGTATCCCAAATCGGATAGATGTCCCCCTTTTCTTTGATGGGTCAATAAGTCTACTTTGTCCCTACAGCGACAATTCGAGCGGCTGCGAGCGGAGCGATATGAGTTCATCAACTACAGACTTTGCATGGTTTCAGCGATGGTTCGCCTCGCTGGTCGACCATGTAGGCCAGGTAGTCAAAGGCAAGCCCCAAGAGATTGGCATGGTCATGCTGGCCATGTTTGCGGGCGGTCATGTACTGCTCGAGGACTATCCGGGCACCGGCAAAACCACGCTGGCAAAGTGCCTTGCGTCGTCGATCTCCGGGTCTTGGAATCGAATTCAGTTCACCCCAGACCTGTTGCCATCGGATGTAACGGGCGGCCGAGTTTTCAACCAGCAAACGTCATCGTTCGACTTTCACGCCGGCCCGATTTTCGCCAACATTGTCCTCGCTGATGAGATCAACCGCGCCTCACCAAAGACCCAAAGCGCCCTGCTTCAAGTTATGGAAGAGGCCGAGGTCACGATCGATGGCACAACCCACTCAGCTCCACGTCCCTTCCTGGTAATCGCCACCCAGAATCCCATCGAGCAGTCGGGCACCTATCGCTTGCCTGAAGCTCAGCTGGACCGATTCATGATCAAGCTCAGCCTCGGATATCCAGATCACGACGCCGAGGTCGCCATGCTCGAGTCAATCGATCGGGGTGAAAAGGCAGCCAACCTGGAGGCGCTAATCTCCGCTGACGAAATCAGCCAGATGAGCCAGGCCGTCCGCACCGTTCATCTCGAACCAACCATTCGTAGCTACATCGTGCGCCTCTGTGCCTACACCCGCGATCATGCGGCCAACCCAAAGCTTCGGCTCGGGGTATCCCCGCGAGGCGCAGTGGCAATGATGGCGATGAGCAAGGCCATGGCCGCCGCTCAGGGTCGAAGCTATGTGAATGTCGAGGACGTCGACCGGGTGGCCGCGTTTGTGATGCCACATCGCATGCTGCTCACGCCAACCGCCGAGCTCGATGGCGTATCGCCGGTGGACCTTGTCCAAACCGCAGTGTCTGAGGTTCGCTCGCCCGAACCAATAAGGACATGAGTTCCGAGCTACCAGTCACGCCTTTGGGCTGGGCAACCGGTTTCGGAGCCGTTCTTGCGTTCACCGTGGCCTGGCTTCTTGGTTGGGTTGAGTTCGCCGTCCTCGGCCTTGGTTGCCTGCTGGCACTGATCGTCGCGCTGCCCTTCATCATTGGATCGCATTCGCTGCAGCTGCGAAGAGACGTTGTTCCCGCACGCGTGCCGGTCGGCGACCCAGCGAGAAGTGTCCTTGAGGTAACGAACACGGGCAGGGGTCGCTCTTCAGCCCGAGAGATCGCCGACCTTGTGGGCGGGATCGAGCGCACGATCGACATTCCACCTCTCGGACCAACCGAAGCAATGAAACACGCCGAGCTACTCCCCACGAACAAGCGCGGTGTTATTGAAGTCGGCCCGGCAAGTGTTGCCAAGGTTGACCCCCTCGGTCTTCTCCGCCGGGAGTTCGGCCGTTCCGAGGTTGAGCAGCTGTGGGTGCACCCCGCATACGCGCCACTCAGTGCCATCGAGTCAGGGTTCATGAAGGACCTTGAGGGGCCGACCTATGACACATCGCCCGCCGGCGATGTGGCCTTTCATGCTCTGCGGGAGTACACGCCGGGCGACGACGTTCGTCAGATCCACTGGATGTCCACTGCTCGAACGGGCCAGCTCGTGGTCAAGCACAACGTTGATAACCGCCGGCCCTTCCTGGGGGTTCTCGTCGACAACCAAACAACGTCGATGAGTGCCGAGCAATTCGAGGTCGCCCTAGAAGCCGCAGCTTCGATTGCGATGTCGGCGATCGTTGACCGACGACCCGTGGCGATTTGGGTCGGCGAGCAAACGATCGTGAGCAACAGCGCTCCCGCTGACCGCAACGAGATGCTGACCAGATTCTGTGTGTCAGAACAGGTAGAGACTCTCGATCTGCCCCGACAGTATGAAGCTCTTCGCCTCGTCGACCCTGAAGTCTCCGCGCTTGTGCTGCTCACCGGCCCTAAGGACGGCACGACACTGTTGCCGTTGGCCACCGAGGCGGCTCGCCACGGCGGCATCATCGTCGGGCGCGCCGTCGACCCCGGGCAACCCCCAACGTCGCTGCCAAATGCTCACCTCTTTGACTACTCAGACTTGGATCGGTTTGTGGCGCAGTGGGGGGCGCTCGTGCGATGACTCGACGCCTTGGAATCCGAACGATAGATGTGCTCATCGTTGCGCTAGCAGTGATCGCTGGGTCATCACTTGCTGGAATCTTGGCCGGCCAGGGTTTATGGATAGCCGCCACGATCGGAGCCCTAACGGCTGCTGTCCCGGTGGTCGTCAGCCGGCTCGGTCGTTTGCTCACCTCGGAGACAGTTGCCGTATCACTGGTGCTCATGATGCTGGTCGGCGGATTCGTTGTTTCGAACTCGATCACACCCGACTACCCCCTGTTCCTTCGCCAACTCATCGGCGGTTGGGCTGATCTCCTAACAACGGTGCCCCCCGCTCGTGCCAGCGGGCCGCTGCTCGCCCAACCCTTCGTCTTGTCGTGGATGGCAGCCGCAGGAGGATTCGCGATCGATCGGCTCGTGCGCGTGCCAGCCTTGTCTGCTCTGGCACCGTTGGCGGTATTCGGTCTCGGATTGCTTTTCAGCGTCGAGCTCGAGAACACCGCGAAGGCCCAAGGTGCCGTACTACTCGCCTTGGCCTTGGCCCTTGGGTGGTTCCAACAGCGTGCACTTGGCTACGAGACAGACAACACGATTGGTTCAACCACGGTGGCAAAGCGGCGCTCCCGACATCTCTCCGCCGCGGCCATGCTGCTCCTGCTTACCATGGCCGCACCCCTCTTGGCCCCACGGGTCCCCGGCCTTGATACCCGACCGCGCTTCGACTTGCGAGACCGCCTTGAACCCCCATGGAATCCGCTTGAAGAGCCGAGTCCGTTAGCGACGCTCAAGACCAACTACGACACAAGCGTCGCCAACGATGTCGCTTTCACAATCACCGGTAGCAACATTCCGCGACGCTGGAAGCTGGTGGTCTTACCCACGTTCGATGGCGAGGTATGGGGTGTCGAGGAACCTGCAGCCAATGGCAGGGCGCCTTACGTTCCGATTGAGAGCATTCTTCCGGTCGATGGTCGGCTGAGCGACTTCTATCCCCAGCCCGACGCCTCCCCCGGCGAGGTATTTACGATCGAACCCGGCGAAGGGCTCACTGGCCCATGGCTACCAATGCCCGAGTGGCCGTATTCCGTCGACGCCGATCAGCAAGGCATTCACTACAACCCGTACGCCCTCGCGGCTGCGGATCCCGGGCAGACCGTACTCAGCTATACGGTGACGAGGTTCGGACAAGGGCCCGAGTTTGCAGCTATCGCTGACTCGCTCGGAGCCGGCGATTCCTCGGCAGAATCAGTGGTGCGGGGCGTCAATCGAGAGCAGCTCGCCACCTGGACTGCCAACGCCTTTCAAAGACCGGATCTCGCCGAGGAACTACTGGAACCGCAGGATGAGATTTGGCGAATCGGCGACGAAGTAACCGCCCTGCGGGACCGGCTTGTGGTCGAGGGTGGACTAGACCGAGACGCTCGACCAGGACACTCTTGGGGCCGCATGAGAGAACTGCTCGACGCAGACCAATTGGTCGGCTTTGAAGAGCAGTTTGTGTCGCTCGCGGCAATGGCATTAAACGAACGTCTGCCCACGAGAGTCGTCGTTGGTTACGTACTCGATGGCGAACCCGCAGCTGGCGAGACCACCGTTGAGGTAACTCGCGGCGAGGCGAGCGCCTGGGTCGAAGTATTCGATGCCACCCATGGTTGGGTCGCGATCGACATCACTCCCGACGAGGAACTTGAGTCGATCGACCCGGCAACGAGCACCCTCACCAGGGTTGTCGCGGCACCTGACGACAGGGTGGATCCAGCACCCGAGGCAGGTTCAGACAACAACCAGATCTCAGTCAACACTGCGAGCTCGTGTGCCGGTCCAAGCCCCGACCCCAACGAATGTGCCACCGACGAGGAGTCCGCAGGTGGCTTGCCCGTTCGGTTCCTGGGCGCCGGGGCAGCGGCGGTCGCGCTACCCGCAGCTTGGGCGCTCGGGGTCCTCGGCCTCAAACACCGACGGCGACGTTTCCGACGATCGATCGTTGCAGACCCCAACAGGCGAGTCGCTGGCGCGTGGTACGAGGCAAACGACCGTCTTCTCGAAGCTGGTGACGAACCTCGCAGTGACGAGTCACCGGTCGAACGCGCTGAGCGCGCCGCCATTGATGTGTCATCTCAGAAACCGCTCATCACACTCGCGGCCATGGCTGACGAGGCGGCGTTCGGCCCGGCCAAGTCAGACGATGCCGATGCCGAGCGAGCATGGTTCCTCTACGACCGAATGCACGAGTCAATGCTGATCGACCTTTCGACCACAACGCGAGTACGCCAACGGATGAGCGTTGCCCCCCTCCGAAACAAGGACCCGATCCGATGACCGAAGCAACCCTCTCCATCTCCTTTCTCGACGAAGAGTGCGAGATCGCGCCAGGAACCGAGTTTGCGTTCGGAAGAGACGCCGATCTGATCATCGATACCAGCAAGTTTCTGCATCGCCGGCTCGGCGTCTTCCGGTACCTGAGTGGCACCTGGTGGCTCTCAAACGTTGGATCGGCAATCGGTATCGACGTGGTCGACATGAACTCTCCGAGCAGGCTGAGCATTGCCCCTGGCGCCGGCACCCCCTTGCCCTTCACCGACTGCAAGTTGGTCTTCAAGGCCGGGCCGACGAACTACGAGATCACGGTCAGCTCACCGTCAGCTGTCCCACCGCCACTCTTGACTGACGACGGCACCGGCACAACAACGGTCACCGCTCTCAGCGCTCGGCTCAACGACGAGCAGCGGTTGCTCCTGGTAGCACTCGCCGAAAGCCGGCTACGAGGCGAGGCCCACATGGACTTGCCCACCAATCGCGAGGTTGCTCGGAGTCTCGGTTGGACAGCTGCAAAGTTCAATCGCAAGCTCGACAATCTATGCACCAAGTTTGATCGGCTCGGTGTAAGCGGCATCAAGGGAGACCTTGGCGGCCTAGCGAACACGCGACGTGACCGCCTCGTGGACTACGTGGTTACGGCCGGCATCATCGATGTCGCTGACCTACCACTGCTCGAGGATGGGTAGCTATGTCGAGGATCACTCAGCGTCGACTTCGTGGACTGATCGCCGCCGTGGCAACACTTTGCGCAACGGCAATCGTTGTTTGGCTCGCAGTCCAAGCCGATGGTCGACCACTCACGGACGCAAGTTCGAACGACGGCGGCGCCTGGCTAGCGAACCGAAGGACGGGCGAAGTGCTGAACGTCGAGCACAGCAGCACGGAGGTGCGAGACACCGTTGCGCCCTTTGATCCCGGTAGCACGATGGTCGTGCGACAGTCCGACACCGTCACGCTCGCCTATGACGCTGGCACTGGCGTCGTGAAGTTTCTCGACACGACTGTTTCGCAAGTCAACAGCACCACCGTGGTGCCGACTGGAGCAACGGTCACTGCATCAGACAACACCATCGTGGTATTCCATCGGCCGAGGCTCTGGGTTACGTCGGCTGCCGACTTTAAGGGGGCCGAAAACCTTGTCGAGGACGAGCTTGAAGTCCAATCGGCTAGTGAGGTAGCGGTCCAAGTCAGCGGCGGGCCGGTCGTACTCTCGGCCGACGGCATTGTCTCCCGTCCGTTGAGCTCAGCAGGCGAAGTCCAACTGACCGACATCACCGAGCCGCGCCACATGGCATTGGCTCGAGACCTTGCGGCCTTCGAACGTGAAGGCACCTGGGAGATCGCTTCGTTATCGGGCGCCACGACGATCCGCGCCGGGGCGCCACCCGCAGTCTTTGTGCAGCAGTCCGGCAGGCACCGCGACTGGCTCGCCTTTACTGCGGGCGACACCACCGAACAGCTCTACTTGCTCAATACCGAGTCCGGTCGAGTCGTGCGAATACTTGGCGATGTTGATGGCATCACCCACGATCTGCTGTTTCACGACAGCTGTGTGCACCGCCTAGCCAGGGTCGCTGGCGGCGAGCTCACCCAATCGAACATCTGTGTCGACCTGACGTTGCTCCCAACCAACGGTGAGGATTCGACGGTCACTCCAACCTCATCGGACGAGCAACAAAGCGGTGTTGAGGAAGCTGAGCTGCGGTTGGTGAATGGGTTCGTATGGATCGACACGTTCGACGGTGAGGGTTGGGTTTTCGATGATCTGGCCTACGCGAAGATTGAGCCAGTCACCACGCCGGTACCCGAAATCACTGCCGAGCCCGACCCCGATGACATTGAGGACGAGGTCGGCGGCGACGACAACGCAGACGCAACCAAAGAGTGCGAGGACACCGACCCGGAGGTTCAGGAAAGACCAGTCGCTGTCGCCGATACAAGCTCAGGCACGGGTGATAGCCCGCTGACCCAGTTCGCAACCAGGCTCGGTCGGCCCGTCGTTATTGATGTTCTGCGTAATGACTACGACCCGGACTGCGACGTGATGTTCATCGTCAATGCGACGTTGACCGGTGGCGAGGGCTCCATACAAATCAGTCCCAACCGGGATTCGATTCAGGTTGTGCCTGGACCATTGACCGGCCGGATCGAGCTGACCTATGAGATCAGCGACGGTACATCCCGGGCCACGTCCCCGGCCGCCGCCGTAGTCGTGGTCAAGGCCGTCGAACGTTCAGGCAATCTTGCTCCGGTTACCCGACCCGACCGACTGGTCAGCAGCGCAGGAAGCGTGGTGCGAGTCAATGTGTTGCAAAATGACGTCGATCCAGATGGCGATTCATTGCGCCTCGTCGATGCCGGCAATCCAGGCGCGCCTGAAGCCGATCCGACACTGCCACAAGTACTCGCCAGCCATCCCAACGGCGATCTCGTAATCGCGTTGCCGACTGGCTTGGCCGATGACAATGCTGAAGTCGACCTGGCCTATGAGGTTGCCGATGAATGGGGCGACACGAGCACCGGCGAGGTATTGCTCAGGGTACGTCTCGCCGCGTCGAACTATCAGCCCAATGCGCGAAACGATCGGGCGACTATCCGAGAGGATCAGCAGGTGGTTTTCAACCTGCTCGAGAACGACGTCGACGGGGATGGCGACACCCTCCAGATTGCTCGGAATGCCGACCAAATTGCCGGGCCCTCAGGCGCAAACTTCTCGACCACCTCCGCAGGTGAGTTCACCTTCGCGGCCCCCGACCCTGGTACCTATCTCTTTGAATACGCGGTGACCGACGGCAACCTCTCCGACACCGCAAAGATTCGCGTTGATGTCAGCGCCGCTGAGGACAATGCTGTGCCGGTCGCTTTCCGCGACGATGTCGTGCTTGCCGTAGGCGAGACACGACTGATCCGGGTGTTTGCAAACGATGGAGATCCTGATGGCGACGTCGTCGGTGTCGCGACTATTCAACCGAATCCGAATGTCTCCGTCGAAATCATCGACGGGTTCGGGTTTCTCGTGACGCTTCGACCGTCCGCTGGCCGACTTGAGACCTTCAGCTACACAATTACCGATGGCCGCCGCGATCCAGAGACCGGCACAATACTGACGTCAGCACCAGCACTCGTGGCCGTAACCCGGTCGGACGCACCGTTCCAAAACGGTCCACCCATCGCCGTAGATGATTCAGTACGGGTCCGGCCGGGCCGGGTTAGCTTCGTTCGAGTACTCGACAACGACTTTGATCCAGAAGGTCATCGCATCATGCTCGCTGCTGAGGACGGCATCGGCCTTGCCGTGCAGGGTGCCGACGGTGCCACCGACGGCATTCGTGCGAGCGGCACCGCCGATGGCCAGCTCGTGCAGCTTGAGGTGCCCGCAACAACCGAGCTTCCCTTTGCCTTCGGCTATTCGATCGAAGACGACGCCGACTCCGAGCCCGCGTCTGCCACGGTACGCGTGTCTCTGGTCGGCGAGGGAGAAGAGAACACACCACCAGTCGCACGGATCGATAGGGAAATCGTGCGTCCCGGTGCAACCGTCGAGATTTCGGTTCTGAGTAACGACAGTGATCGGGAGTCTGATGCTCTTTCGCTGACTGGCGCCTTGCGCCAACTGCCCTCGCACGGAACCGCCGAAGTCCGAGAGGAAGACGGGATCATCGTCTACACCGCGGCACGTGATTTCGGCGGTACGGATCGTTTCACGTACGCCGTGCGAGATTCCGAAGGCGGTGAGTCGGTTGGTCTTATCGAGGTGGGGGTGCTGCCGAAGTCTCGCGAAAACAACCCACCGGTTGCTGCACCCGACCTTGACTTCGAGTTGTATGCCGGAAGCGGTGAGCAGTTCCTCGACGTGCTAGCGAACGACTCCGATTTCGATGGTGATCCGCTTTCGGTCATCGACGTCTCAACCTACGCGTTCGATCAAGACGATGTCGAAGCTACGAGCGCTACGCAGATCCCCGAAGCCGGTAACGGGGTGCTGCTGCTGATGCCCGAGCAGGTCGACGAGCCAATCGAGGTACCACTCCGATATGAGATCTCCGATGGCCGCGGCGGTACTGCCGAGGCCGAGATCCTCGTGCTGGTTAACCCTGATGCGAACAATGTCGGCCCTATCGCTGAGCCGGACATCATTGGTCCAGTAAGGGCGGGAGAGATCGTGACCGTCGACGTTCTCGCCAATGACATCGACCCCGACAACGCGCCAAACAGCACCGAGTTGGGACTGCGGCTGGATCTCGCCCTTATCGCTGATCAGGCAGGCACGCGGGTCGAAGGCCCTCAAGATGGGCCCCAACTATTAGAAATCACCGCCCCTGCGGAGACCTCAGAGATTGGGTACTCCGTTGAAGACAACGACGGTCTTGTCGCAAGCTCCTTTGTCACCGTGCTCGTTCAGCCGAACCTTCCGCCGGTGGTACAGGAACCGATTATCCTGCCTGAAGGCCCCGAAGCTGAACTCGCCGCTGATACAACCCTCTCGATCAACTTGGCCGACTATGTTACCGATCCCGACGGCGACGCGCTGACGTTCTTCAATGTTGGCGCGCAGGTCGGCGGCACGACAACACTCGGTGAGATTGAAGGCGACGGAATCGTCAACTTCACCGCAAGTCCTGATTTTGCCGGCCAAGGCGGCTTCAGCTTTTCGGTTCGTGATGACGCCCACGAGGTAACCGGGACCGTCATCATTCGCCTGTCCGGGCCGCCGAACCGACCGCCTCTGCCCCAAGACGTGGCCCTTTCCGTCGAAGCCGGTGTATCGCAGCCGTTGGATCTGAACTCCCTGTTTGAGGATCCGGACGAAGATCAACTCACGTTTACGATCTCGCAGCTTCCCAGTGATGTGTTGCAACTGCTTGGGGTTGACGCGGCGGGAGCGACAGAAAGTACGACGATCACGCTGGCAGTCGACCGGCGTCAGGCCGCCGTCGCCACTGTGCCGTTCACGATCACTGCCAGCGATGGAGAATTGAGCGCCGACGCGGTGGTATCGGTTCAGCTTCTCGACGCTGCAGTCGATCCTCCAACTGCGCAGTCTGATGAATGGCGCACCACCCAAGGCGTTGCGATAACTGATGATCCGCGCGTCAACGATGTTGACCCGTTCACCGAGGGCCTGTCGATCGTCAGCGCAGTTGCGCTTTCTGGAGGTGCGGCCAGCCACGACAGTGAACAGGTCACGTTCACGCCCGCTACTGACTTCTTTGGCACTGCGACGATCCAATACGAGATACGCGACACCCGTGAAAGCGATCTCGGCCGGGCGCAAGGCGTGATCACGGTAAAAGTCATTGGTCGCCCGTCGGTAGCGCAGCAGGTCGAAGCCGAGGCAACCGGTCCCCGCAGCGTGAACCTGACGTGGCGGGCACCAGACAATAACGGTGCGCCCATCGAGTTCTACACGATTCGTGTACGGACCGGTGGGGGTGCGGCCGAGGACATCGAGTACGTCGGCGAAAACCCGCAATTTGTCTTCAATGATCTTGAGTCGGGCGCCGAGTACGACTTCCAAGTGGCAGCGCACAACGAGGCGGGCACTGCTGAATTTTCTCAATGGTCAAATGTGGTTGTACCCGATCAGGTACCAGCCGCACCGGCTCGGCCAGACGTGTCGTTCCAAGACGTTGATCCTGGCCAGATACGAATCAGCTGGAACGAACCACTGAACCCGGGTTCCGATATTCAGCGGTACATCGTGCGCGCAACCGGAGCCTGCTTGCCCAACGGCGATATCGCGGAGACCGAACGCGGTGCAGCCGATCTGGAATTCATCTGGGCCGGCCTGACCAATGGTGAGCGCTGTGCTTTCACCGTGGAAGCCCACAACCTTGCAGTGACCGAGCGGGGCGAGGACGCGCTCGCCAGCCCGCCGTCGGACTCAATCTGCCCTGTCGCTGTACCCGGCACGTCGGGTGCGCCAACAGCAGCGCGGGGCGACGAGCAGGCAGTTGTGAACTGGGTTGCGCCGGAGAATCCCGACTGCGAAACCCTCATCGGGTACGAACTTCAGCGAGTGCGCAACGGCGCCCCCGACGGGGCTCCGTTATCGGTGCCGTCGGGCACCCTGACGGACACATCGGCTCCGCTCGCAAACGGCGACGACTACCAGTTCCAGGTGCGGGCCCAGAACCGAAGGGGCTGGGGAGAATGGGGACCCCTTTCAAGTCCAGTTGTGCCCTGCCGCCAGCCGGACGCACCACCTGCGCCTACGGCGGTTCGTGACGACCAAGCGGCAACGATTACCCGTGTTGGCGATGCGTTCTCCAATGGCTGCGCGGTGAGTCAGTACCAGGTCCGGCTAGCCCCTGACGGCGGGGCTCTCGCCTTCACTTCGACCTCACAGCTCTATTCGGGACTCGTCAACGGCACCACCTACCAGTTCCAGTTACGAGCGATCAACGAAATCGGCAACGGTCCATGGAGTCCGCCTTCGAATGGTGTGGTGCCAGCTGGCCAACCGTTTCCTGGTGTCGTAACGCTCGTCGACGCACCGACACCCGGCCAGCTCGAGTGGGCGATTGCCTTTCAAGATCCCAACAATGGTGCTGCGATGACGGGCACAACACTGTCTGGCAATGTGGTCGGCTTTGTCTCCGCTGGTGCGACAGGCAGAGGCCAGTGCGTTAACGCTCAGAACCTCCCTTGTCTCTCGGGCAGCGAGACGACCGTGGCACCCGGGATCGATTGCATGCAGAACACACAGGATGTCACCGCGACCGGGCAGGGCACCACCGACGCCGGACAGAGCGGACCAGCCTCGTTGGCCGTCACGCTGGAGGGGTGCGCGGATGCGCCGTTTCTTGCCGTTGACTTTGCCGATGATGGCCAATACACGCTCAGTTGGAGCAACCCTGTGGGCACCGACACGCTCTATCTTCAGCGAAACGGTGAACCACCGGCGCAGTGGGAAGAGCAAACTGCGGGTTCAACGGGAAACACGTTCACCACGCCATCCAACAATGAGAACTTCGATGTCACCATCTGGGCCTGCAATGCCTATGGGTGTACCGCAAGTTCTACCGAAACGGTGCTTATTCCCGCCCGGGTGGAGTATTTGCCTGGCTGGGACGCCGGCGGGTTCGTCCGAATGACATGCCACGAGTCGCGGGAAGCAGCCCGAGCCAACACCGCGGCGATAGTGGCCAATTTGCGTGGCTTCATCGCGGGAGAATACGTCTCCGGCAGCTGGGGGATAGAACACGCCGATGATCCGGGATTTCTATCCAGGGCTGCAGATTCTGATGGTGTCATCAGAATTCGGTGGGAATGCGCAGATGACCCCGACGACATTCTCAACCCCTACCGATGGGAGACCATCGTCTTTACTGGTGAGACTTCAGGGCGCTCCGTGACCGTTGAGATCGAAATGCTTGCCCCGTGAGCACAACTAAGGGGCGAACCATAAGAGCGGGGATATGTCCCCGATGACAGGCGCATCAGCGGCAACTACGTTGGAACGATGCGCCCTGGGACGAGTGCGATGTATTCAGTGACGACGAACGGCGCTTGCGCCTTCGCTCGTCGCTGCTTGGCGAAAACCAACGAGCTATGAGGCCGTGCAATGGATAACGATCGCATCCCCCACGACGCACTCGACGACCACACCGAAATCGCCGGCAGCTCAGCCATCCCCCACGACCCACTCGACGACCACACCGAAATCGTTGCCATCATCCCCAACGAATTGTCGGATGACTCGCTCGACGACCACACCGGAATCGCCGGCAGCTCAACCATCCCCCACGACCCACTCGACGACCACACCGAAATCGTTGCCATCATCCCCAACGAATTGCCGGATGACTCGCTCGACGAGCTGACGGAGATTGCCAGCGGCACCCGCATCGACCTGTCGGAGGACGCCATCGACCTACGGGACTCCCAGATCCCGAGCCCGGCTCGCCTCGGCAGCCGTTACGACAGCGCTAGTCGCTCGCAGCCAAGTGGCGCCGTCGCACACCGACCACCACCAGCCAGAACCCAGGCTGAACCACGGTGGCAGCCGCCCGACCGGCCCCGCTTGCCGGAGGCCGAACGATCATCACATCGATCCAGGGTTGCCTTTCGCCCCGTCATCGCTTTGGCAGCTGTGCTCCTCCTTGTGATCTGCATCTTCGTTGGCTACATCGCGCTTCGCGGAGACGACCCAGCGCCGACTGAAGCGCCGATCGCCGAGGTGCAAAGTGATATTGGATGACGACATCACCATCACGAGAGAGCCGGCGCGGCAACCACCACGTGCGTTGTCCTGGGCTGCGGCGACTTCGATCGGCCTGCGACGCTCCACCAATGAAGATCGCTGGGGTGATCGAAATGACCAGCGCTTCGTGGTCACTGACGGGGTTGCCGGTACCCGGGGCGGCGAGCTGGCGAGCGAACTCGCCAGAGAAGCATTCCTCTCCGTTCGCGCCGGAAATGACTGGATAAGGGCAATCCGCGGCATCGATGAATGGTTGACGAAACGAACACTTGAAAGTGGCTACGCCAACGCCGCGAGCACGCTCGCAGGAATCGACATCACCGGACCTCACGTACACATCATCCATGTCGGCGACTCCCGCGTATACCGGCTTCGTCGCGGCGAGATCACCGGTTTGACCACCGACCACAATCTCGCCAACCGTCGCGTCCGCAGCGGAAGGCCTCCAGATGACCATGACGGACTCGGCAAACCCCGGGCACTCACGTCCTACCTCGGCATGGGCGAGACATCTCTCGAAGTCAGCGTCCAAACGAGCGATCTCGAGCCAGGAGATCGACTCCTTCTTTGCACCGACGGGGTCCACGAGCAAATGGCGCTCACCACACTCGGCGACCTGCTGTCTCGTGAGACTGTCCGAGAAAGCGCAGACAGGCTTGTGCAGGCAGCAGACGATGCGGGGGGTCGAGACAACGCAACCGCTCTCGTTGTTGAGGTAGCGGTTCCATGATGTTGAATATCATCCCCGGCGGCGGTCGCGCTTTTCGTTCAACGCGTTACGTCGCGTTCCTGAGCGAACACAACCCCGCACTTTCGCACCTGCTCTCGATAGCGCCAGACAATCTGTGGGAGCACGTCCAGGCTCTACCGCAAGCCTCAACCGGCTCGGCTGCTCTTGTCGTTCTTGACCTCGACCAGCGTCGATACTTTCGCACCGGCTCGATTGATTTGAAGGTCGATGGCACCATGATTGATCCGACCAGCCAGAGCGGGACGTTCGAGCCCACCTCGGTGGTCGAATGCGGGAACTGCGAGTCAGCTGCGACAGTCACTGACACCTTCCTGAACTTTGGGTACATCGCCGCCGACGGCTTCCTTCTCCGGCCACTCGGCATTGCACCAGCTTCACCTTCCACCGATCGCCCGATGGCTTTGGGTGCGTCGGTTGCAGAACCAGCGCCGTCGATCCCAGCCGAAGCACCTGACGGCCGTGCCGTCCCGGTGTCGACACCAGAATCAGGCTCATCGTCGATCTTCGACGATCCCGACATCGATCTGTCCGACATCGGCCGGGCTGAACCTGCAGCCGACCAGCCAATCGATGAGCGACTCGACACGTCGCTCGAAGACAGACCTGTCGGCGAGCAGGGCGACGGACCTCGGAGCTCAGCCGACGTTACGCCGACAACGACGACCACCACAACAACAACCACTGAGCCCCCCGAGCCCCCTAACCCTGCTGATGCTGGGGCCGAGCGTGCGGCCTCCCCAACGGGCTGGAACTTTCGAGAGCCTGGCGAACCTCTCCCGTCATCGAGTCAGCATGAAGTGAACCAACCACCGACTGCTGAACCAGCGAATCAGGACTCCAACGACCACGACGTTGACGGCGTGCCTCCCGATAGCCAGCCCACGACTCTCGCCGCGATTCTCGATGTCACCGATGTGGGTCTGAGCTATGTGGCTGTCGGAGCGCTGATAGGTCGCTATCCCGACAAACACCAGGTGCCCGAGAACTATGTAGCGATACGAGTGCCGGGCTCTGACATCTCTCGGATTCATCTCGAAGTCTGGGTTGATACGGCTGGGTATCTGCGAGCTCGGGATCGAGGTTCGGCCAACGGGGCAACGGTCACTCGTGAAACCGGAACAACCCATGATCTACCAGTAACTGAGCAGGGTCTCGAACTAGCGGTCGGCGACCGCATCGAATTCGGGTCCGGAACTGCCCGATTCATCGGCTGGACAAGCGGTGGCTGAACTTCGGTTCACCGTCGTCGGCGCGTACGAGTCCACAGACCTCGTTGCCCGCTTCGACGCTCACACCACGGTAGGTCAACTCGCGGACGAACTGGAACGTGCGACCGATCGCAGGGGCGATCGCGACCGAACGATTCGCCGACTCTCGCGCGGGGAAACCGATCTGCGACGGGAGACAGAGCTCCAAAGAGCCGACATTCGAAATGGCGACCGCCTCGGGCTGACCCTCGACTCCGGGGTACGTGACCCAGGAGCGATTGAACCCATCGCGGTCCTCGTAGTCATCGCTGGCCCCGATCTCGATAAGAGGTTCAAGCTCGAGCGAGGCGAGTTTGTCGTTGGCAGGTCAAGTCGCGCTGACATAACGTTGTCCGACGAACTGGCCTCGCGTCAACACGCAGTGTTCCGGCTCACCGATGTGCTCGAGGTCGCCGACGCCGAATCGACTAACGGCATTCTCGTCAACGGGTCGCTCATCGACGCGCCCCGGCATCTCGTTCCCGACGATGTCGTCGAGGTTGGCGAGACGGCTATCCGGGTCGAGACCGTGCACGGAGATCATGGTGCGGTTTCTATCCATGAAAATGTCGTTCAGTTCAATCGCCCGCCGCGCATCGACGCTCCCTTTGCCCCTATGACTGTCAAATTCCCGGCGCCCGTTCCCGAACCACGCAAGCCAAGAATCCCTCTGATCTCGGCACTGGTGCCGTTGTTGATGGGCGGGATGATGTATCTGATGACGCGAAACCCGCTGACCGTCATGTTCATCGCGATGAGCCCCTTGCTAATCCTGGGCAACTTCATCGAAACGCGCAAAGGTTCGGCCCGTGAACACCGCGCTGCCCGCGCCGAATACGACGCAACGATGCACGATCGACGGGCTGACCTTGACACCGCGCGGGAGGACGAGATTCGGACCCGCAACCGGCGGAGCCCCGACGTCGCGGAGCTGGCTCGTTGGGTCGCGGACTTATCTCCAAGACTGTGGGAGCGCGAGCCGGAGCACACTGACTTCCTCACATTCCGCGTAGGCCAGCGGGTGCAACAGTCAGCCATAGCAATCGACGTGGGTACTGGTGGCACCCGGGACCAGCGCCGTGAGCTTGATGAGCTCGTGACCGAGTTTGCCGAACTCCCACCTGTGCCTTGGGTGATCTCCGCACGCGATCAGGGCCCACTCGGTGTGGCGGGTCCACACGAGTCAGCGTCGGCGATTGCGCGTTCACTCATCGTCCAAGCTGTCACGTTGCACTCGCCGAACGAATTGGTCGTCGGGTGCCTGCTGTCTCAAGAACATGAGCGTGAGTGGGAATGGCTCAAGTGGCTGCCACACACGTCAAACCCCGACGCACTCGGTCTGCCATCGCTAGTAGCCATCGGCGAAAATGCTGGCACTGAGTGGGCGGTCGCACTGCAGCAACTGATCGAGCGCCGGCTTGATGAGACCCAACCGGGTGGGGAACAGCGCCGCTTCCACCCTCACCTCTTGATGCTGATTGATGGGCGCATCCCTATCGACCGAGGCCGTTATTCAGCGTTGCTCGAACTTGGTTCGTCCGCGGGCGTGACCGCCGTGTGGATGTCACCCGATGCGCGGCGGCTGCCAAACGCGTGCCGATCGACCGTCGCAGTAGATCCTGGTGGCGTCACCATCACGGTGGGCGATGTCGCCGAGGGTTCCCGCCACGGCAGCATCCCAATCGAGAGCGTCTCGGTCGATGCGGCCGAGTCGCTGGCACGACAACTTGCCCCAATCGTCGACGTTTCGGCCGATCGGGTCGGCGGCAGTGACCTGCCTTCGCGAGTCAACCTGCTTGACCTCGTCGGCGGGCTAGACGTTGTGGAGAAGCCGCAACTGCTCGCAAACCGCTGGAAAGCTTCGGGCGGCAGCAAGGCGCTACCCGGACCGGTGGGAACCTACGAGGGCGGCACGCTGATGGTTGACCTGCGGGTTGATGGCCCTCACGGGTTGGTTGGCGGCACTACCGGTGCTGGCAAATCTGAGTTCCTACAGAGCTACCTGGCTGGTCTCGCCCTTAACCACAGTCCTGAACGAATCAACTTCCTCCTCGTCGACTACAAGGGAGGTTCCGCCTTCGGTGATCTCGTTGATCAGTTCGATGCCAACGGAGCCTGTGAGTGGCGAGGGCTACCGCACACCGTCGGCATGATCACCGACCTCACCCCCGCGCTGGTCCAGCGAGCCCTAACTTCGCTTCAGGCGGAGCTCCATCGCCGCGAGATAATCCTCAACAAGCACCGAGCCAAGGACCTGATTGAACTCGAGATGCGCAATGTGCCTGATACGCCAGCTTCTCTGATCATCGTTGTTGATGAATTCGCGGCCTTGGCTAAAGAGGTACCAGCGTTCGTCGACGGGGTCGTCGATATTGCGCAGCGAGGCAGAAGTCTTGGGCTTCACCTGTTGCTGGCGACGCAGAAGCCTGGAGGCGTGATCACGCCGAATATTCAGGCGAACACCAATTTGAGAGTCGCATTGCGCATGGCAACAGAGGACGAGTCGCGAGATGTTGTGCGCTCACCCGTCGCAGGACGCATCGATCGATCCACTCCGGGGCGCGGGGTTATACGTCGAGGGCCGACCGATCTTGTTGCATTCCAAAGTGCCTATGTGGGCGGAGTGACCACACCTGCGGCGACAGCGATCCTCGAGTTAGGTGAGTTGTCGCTGGGCCGAGTCGATTGGCTGGGAACGCCGTCACCGAAATCGGTAGCCGCCAAACAGTCGGAGGCAGATCTGCGCCGCATCGTGCGCGCCGCAAATGCTGCAGCCATCGAAACGAACATGCCGCCGGTCCGTCGACCTTGGCTCGATCCGCTGCCTGATCATGTCGACCTTCTCGATCTGCCGAGACCCGATTCAGACGCCAGGATTCCGTTCGGGTTAGCGGACCTGCCGAACGAACAGTCGAGATCCGTTGCCTACTTCGACCCCGATCATGATGGCAGCATGCTCGTATATGGGATGGGTGGCAGCGGCAAGACGGTGTTCCTGCGGACCCTGGCCGCTGAATTCGGTTTGACGCGAGATCGGTCGCCGGTGCACGTCTACGGATTGGACTTCGCTGGCCGCGGCCTGGAGATGATCGCGGACTTGCCCCATGTCGGCAACGTGATTGTCCCCGAAGACTATGAACGAATCACCAAATTGCTTACCTCGCTACGCGCAGCGATCGACGGAAGGGCTGCGGCGTTTGCGGAGTCCAACGCTGCTCACCTCAGCGACTTTCGCCGCCAGCAGCCGGACGCTGACGTCGCACGGCTTGTTGTAATCCTCGATGGCTACGAAAACTTCGTCGCCACCTTCGAAAAGATCGATCGCGGAAAGTGGGTAGAGATGCTGCCCCGCCTTGTCGCCGACGGCCGACAATCAGGTGTGCACTTCGTGCTGACCGGAACCCGGCGCTCAAGTATTCCAATGGCAATATCGAGCCAAGTGTCGACTCGCCTCGTCTTTCGCATGGCCACCGAAGACGAGTATCACGCGTTGGGATCTGACCCGAAGTCGTTCGATAATCAGACGCCGGCTGGACGGTGCTTGATGGGAACGACCGAGGTTCAGACTGCGATCCTTGGCCCCGAGAGTTCAACCGTCGCAGAGGCTCGAGAGTTCGCGCAGCTAGCCAAGCAACTTGAGGGAACGGGGTCCGAAGCGTCGGCGATCCTAGTGTTGCCTGCGGAGGTGGCCCGTCAGCGGCTCCCCGATTCGGGTCAGGGACTCCGGTGGATTCTCACAGACTCGTTCCGCTCCTGCGGCCCTGATCTAAGCCGCAACGTGCTGATCGCCGGTCCACCTCGATCGGGTAAGACAACGGCAATCGCGAGCCTCGTCGAAGCCGCGGCCGAGCGGGGCCTCGAGCCGGAGGTATATGCGTTTCGGCCTCATGAGCTGCTGCCTACTGCTCGTTCATTCGAGGATCTTGAAGCTCGCTTGGACGCCGACGACACGGGCATCGTTTTTGTCGACGATGCAGAGCGCATCACCGGAACACCGCTCGACGCCAAGGTGCAGAAAGTGCTTGTCGACGGACGACTGATCGTTGTCTTCGCTGCCGACGCTGGACATGCCCGCGGCTATGACCCGACGTTCAAGGCGTTGCGCGCTCGCTGTGACTCATGCGTCCTGCAGCCGAATCCAGACACAGATGCCGACTTGCTTGGAGCGCCTGTTGAGCGATCGGCTGCCGCCTTCCCACCTGGTCGAGCACGGGTGCGATTTGCCGAGGCGGTCATGATCGGACAAGTCGGTCACCCGGGGGTTGGGGAACAACTGCGCGGGAAGTCCCGCTAAGGGAATACAGCCGGCTAGTTCTAGCCGTTCTCCGGCGTTCCGGTCGGGCGTGTGACTGGTCGCCAGTAGCTACGTGCCACACCGTGATCGGCTTGGAAACAAGCGGATCTGAGGAGTCGAGCTGGCCTTACCGGGACTTTCCGGCCACATGTTCCTCGACCCCCATCCACGCCCTACGCAAGGACATCTTCTACGCCAACCGAGTGAGAGGGCCCCGATGATTGGTCCAGGTGTTATGCGGTTTGGGGTTGGTGGGTGTTGGTCCAGGTTAGGCGAACTCGTTTGGTGTGAGGTCGCCGTGGGCGGAATGGGGTCGGTTGGTGTTGTAGTTATGCGGGTGATCGTGTCAAGCGGTGGTGTCATGAGGCTTGGTCGTCGAGGCGGGCGATGAGTCCATCGAAGATCTTCTTTCGGCCGATTTGGCCTTTGTTGGCGGCGTCGTCGCGTTGTTTGCGGAGGGTGGGTTTGAACTCGATTGTGGTCACGAACATCGTGCAGGACTCGCAGATTGATTCGAAGTGGCAGTCGAGTTCGACGGGTCGGGCGCAGTAGCCATTGCCGAGCATGCGTTGGTGCATCTGGGCGCGGAGTTTGCGCATCTCGTTGCCTTCGTCGTCGGCGGGGAGTTGTTGTGGTTGGCCGTAGAGTGCTTCGACCTTTTCGGTGACGGCGAAGTACTCGTCGGCAACGGTCTTGTCGGCGATTCGGGCGTAGACCATGGTCATGGCGAGCGTTTTGTGGCCGAGCAGGGCTGCGATGGCTTCGATGCTCATGCCGCGGTTGATGGCTTGGGTGGCGAGGGTGTGTCGTAGCTGGTGTGGTGTGACATGTCCGATCCCGGCAGCGTTCGCGTTTACCTGGCAGTTGAACGAGGACCGTGGAGCGTGTCCAGTTTTTTGTGTGAATGGGTCTTGGGTTTAGGTGAGTGTTGTGAGGTCGATTCGGTCGGGGAAGGCGATGACGAAGGCGTTGAGTGCTTGTCGCCAGCCTTGGGTGTTGGTGCCTAAGGGCCCGCCTCGGGTGCTGCCGATATTGCCGAAGGCTAGGTAGAAGATTTTGTAGACGGCGTCGTCGGTGGGGAACGATCCTCGGGTTTTGGTGACCTTGCGGAGCTGGTAGTTCAACGACTCGATCGCATTGGTTGTGTAGATGATCTTGCGTATCGCTGGCGGAAATTCAAGGAACGGGATGAACCGGTCCCAGTTTCGTCGCCATAACAGTCCAATGGCTGGGTAGCGGTCATCCCATTTGGCTTCGAATGCTTCGAGCGCCGTCATGGACGCTTCAGCGTTCACTGCGTTGTAGAGCGATTTGAGATCTCGGGCGACTTCTTTGCGATCGCAGTAGGCACAGAATCGGGTGGCGTTGCGGATCAGGTGCACCACGCAGGTTTGCACGGTGGCCAGGGGCCACACTGCCTCGATAGCTTCGCCGAAACCGGTCAGCCCGTCGACACAGGTGATCAGAACGTCGTTGACGCCGCGATTGTGGATCTCGGTGCACACGCTCAACCAGAATCTGGCGCCTTCTTGACCATCGCCGAGCCACATGCCCAGGATGTCCTTCTCACCGTCCAGGGTGACGGCCATAGCGATGTAACAGGGGCGTTTGGTGACCACGCCGTTGGTGCGGACTCGCACGACAATGGCGTCCATATAGACGATCGGGTAGAGATCGTCGAGAGGGCGCTGGCGCCATGCTTTGACCTCATCGAGCACCGCATCGGTGATATTGGAGATCAGCGTTGGTGACATTTCAACGCCATAGGTTTCCAACATCTGATCGCAGATATCGCGGGTGCTCATCCCTCGACCCAGCAGCCCACAGATCAGATCGTTGAACTCCGATAGCCGCCGCTGATGCTTGGGCACCAGCTTGGGTTCAAAGCTGCCGTTGCGGTCTCTCGGGACCTTGATCGGCACAGCCCCAGCATCGGTCTTCACCGTCTTGGCCGAATAGCCATTGCGATTGTTACCGGACCCGTTGCCGGCCCGGTCACCTTTCTCATAGCCCAGGTGATCGGTGAGCTCGACGTCCAGCGCCCGGTTCATGATCTGCGAGGTCAAACCCGTCAACACACCGTCAGGCCCCAAAAGCTCGAGACCCTCATCCTGGATTCGTTTCATCAACGCGTCCAGCGTCGAATCGTCCAGCCCAGGCGCCCTCTCATCGGGCAGCCCCCGATCCGCACCCGCATCGCTGTTCTTCACTTTCTCATTCTTCATGGTCATATCGGTTTCTCATTTCCGACTCCACCCACAGGGCACAGTCTGCTTGGAGACACCACTCACACAAAGTCTTTTACACCCCCGGACCGTGTAGCGAGTCATCCGCTCAACCAAAGTGGCCAATGCAGTCGTGTGATTGCCGACGATCAAATCGCCTTCCCAGTGCCCAGGCTCAAGGCGATGATCGATGTGAGCGGGTCGGTCCTTGATCATCAACTTGTCCTTGATAACGCCAGGCCCGGCCGCCTTACGACGGTGACGACGAACCCGACGCGGCCGTTTGGTTCGAAGGCACCTCTGCGGCTTGCGATCAACAACACCCTGATAAATGGCCTCGTAGATCGTCTCAGGACTGACCCGCATCCGAGCATCGTTCGGATGCTCCTCAACGAGCGTCTTGGAGATCTGGGTAGGAGACCAGAACTCATCCAGGCCAGCTTCGACAACCTTCCTAAGCCTGGCGTCAGACTCGAGCCACCTTTTCTTGGGGCGCTGGGCGCGCTCCCGCACGTTGGCCTCCGCTTCAACTGCCCGGTAACTGCTGCGGCCGCCGTTGAGTTTGACTTCGCGAGACACCGTCGACGGAGCACGCCCGATGCGCCTGGCTATCGAGCGAAACGATTCTTGCGCTGACAGGCCACGTGAAATCTCCTCCCGATCAGCGAGGCACATCCGCTTGTTTGACCACGGCCTGGGCTGCGCTGGCCGGTGACCACCGTGCCGGATGACGAAGGAGCTGATCGTCGTCAACGCTCGATCCAACGCCTCAGCGATCGTGGTGAGCGTCTCCCCTTCCTCAAGACGTGTCCAAATCTCAATATGGTCTGCTTCGCTCATGCGGCTCATCACAACACTCCGTTGACGTCACGATCGGGATGGTGTTGCGTTGATCACTTGAAACCAAGGCACATTTAGTGCGGCAACTCGCCGGACGGTGATGCCACATCGCTGCAACCGCCTACGCCTGGTTTCGGCTAAGTGCACGTATTTACTGCGGCAACTTGAGGGTCCCCTCATGGGACAGTCATTACACATCGGCCACAACAGCCATTGAGGGAATTCAGCAGACGCGTTTTGGCCACATCGAAATTCATGGCCGCGACTCGAGCCTCTACCAACGCAGCCTGGTTGCGTTCGCTGATGATCTCGAGGAAGGGACCATTGTTAGCTCCAATCGATTGTCGGGTGCGGGCGCCAGCCGAAGGCGACCTCTGCCCAACAACGAGCCGGCACGGTTGTCCTACCGCCGAGCTGCTGCGGCACCGTGGTGACCGAAACCTTCGACCGGTCGACTGCACTGGCACCCAAAGCCATCGAGATTGCGGACTACCCCAAGAAGCACCTAGCCAACATGCAGAAGACGCTCGAGCGACTCGAGGCCGTGGCCACCGCCTGACTCGCAGCCGTTACGACGTGGCTGCGCCTCGGGCGTCGACTCGCACTTTATGGTTCTACGGTTCGAGTCGCCAGACATCGTCGCCGAATGCTTGCTCGAAAGCACGCAGCTGCTTCTCGACGCCGTTGCGGCCGCCGTTCCACACCACGATGGCTTCGTCGGCGTTGGACTGAAGCCATCGATCGCGACGACCAAACGACTTGGCCACCTGCACGCCGGATCCGGGAATCTGGTTGTCGAGAACGATCACTTCGACCGCCTGATCGATCAGGTCGTCGAAATGCTTCTGCGCCGGTTTCGGCCAGCGAGCCGACGGATCGGGAAACGCCAGTATGGCAATGAATCCAACGCCTGCTTCGATGGCGGCCTCGGCGGCAAGCGTTTCGGATCCCAGCTGCAGGCCGGTGAGCACCAGGACCTCGTCGTACATGTCCGACTTGGCGGCCAGGATCTCTTTCATGTGACGACGTAGCCCATCAGCGACCGGGTTCTTGCCGTAACCACCTATCTCGGGCGGGCGATGGCCGACCACCGCCACCTTGCGGGCCCCGTCGCCCACGAACTTGCTCGATTCGGCTCCCGCTTGAGCGGCCCCCGCTCGAGCAACACCGGGTCGAGCGAGATCGTCGAGCGCGGCGGCAGCGCCGGCCTCGGAGTCGCTTTCTGTCTCACTTCCGGCCTGCGTAGTGGCCGGCGCCGAGACGGGCGCCATGTTGCTGGCGGCTTGCTCTCGACCCATGACGGCGAGCTCATCGGCACGGTCGTTCCACTGACTACCGCTGTGGCCCTTGACCCATTCGAACGTGATGTCGCGCTCTTGGTACAGCTCGATCAGCGGCTCCCAGATGTCACGGTTGGCGACGGGCTTCTTCTGCGAGTTCTTCCACCCGCGCTTGAGCCAGCCCTTCCACCAGTTGTCCTTGAAGCAATTGACGACATAGGTGGAGTCGCTCACGATGTGCAGCGGCCCCGGCAACGCACGAACTGCTTCGAGCGCCGCTTGCAGTTCCATGCGCTGATTGGTCGTCTGTTCGGCGCCGCCGAAGGCAGCTTCACCATCGGGTACGACCCAGCCCCATCCGCCCGGTCCGGGATTGCCACTACACGCGCCATCGGTATACACGGTCGTTCGAGTCATCGGATCACGATGCTATGAGCGTCCCAGGCAACGTCATCCTGTGAGGGATGCATGGCCTGTTGAAAATCTTGGGATTCCAACCTGAAAAACGCACGAAGTTCATCATTTCTTTGCGATAGTGGCAGGGATGACTGATCATTACACCCGAGCGCTCCCCGACGTCGATCCCGCCGAGACCAAAGAGTGGCTGGATTCGCTCGATGCATTGGCTGCCGTGCAGGGCGATGCCCGTGCCCGCTACGTGATTGCCCGCCTGATCGAGCATGCAGACGAGAGAGAACTCGGCCTACCGCCGCTGACCAAGACGCCTCACATCAACACGATCCCACCCGATGCGCAGCCGTTCTTTCCCGGCGACGAACACGTCGAGCGTCGCATCCGCGCCTACATCCGCTGGAACGCCGCCGCCATGGTCGTGCGAGCCAACAAGGATACCGGCGTGGGAGGCCACCTTTCCACCTATGCGAGTTCGTCGTCGTTGTACGAGGTCGGCTTCAATCACTTCTTCAAAGGCAAATCCGATGGCCAGCCCGGCGATCATGTCTACTTCCAGGGCCATGCTGCTCCCGGCGTGTACAGCCGAGCCTTCATCGAGGGCCGCCTGAACGAGGAACAACTCGACAACTTCCGCCAAGAGGTTGGCGGCAACGGCCTGTCCAGCTATCCCCACCCACGACTCATGCCCGACTTCTGGGAGTTCCCCACGGTGTCGATGGGACTGGGCCCGATCAACTCGATCTATCACGCTCGCTTCAACCGCTATCTCGAACATCGCCGCATCGACGACACCTCCGAGAGCAACATCTGGGCGTTCGTGGGTGACGGCGAAACCGACGAACCCGAGACCTTGGGCGCCATCTCACTCGCTGGGCGCGCCGGACTCGACAATCTGACCTGGGTCATCAACTGCAACCTGCAGCGACTCGATGGTCCCGTGCGTGGCAACGGACGCATCGTCGAGGAACTCGAAGGTGTCTTCCGCGGCGCCGGCTGGAACGTCATAAAGGTGCTGTGGGGCACCAAGTGGGACGAGCTGCTGGCTGCCGACAAGGACAATGTCCTCGTCGACAAGTTCAACAACACCGTCGATGGTCAGTACCAGCGCCTGGTCACCGAAACCGGCGCCTACATCCGCGAGCACTTCTTCGGTCCCGACCCTCGCCTGCGCAAACTGGTCGAGCACCTGAGCGACGACGAACTGCGCACGCTCCCGCGCGGCGGGCACGACTACCAGAAGGTCTTCGCCGCATTCAAGGCAGCCGAAGAACACACGGGTGAACCTACGGTGATCCTGGCCCAGACGGTCAAGGGCTGGACGTTGGGCGAAGGTTTCGAAGGACGCAACGCCACCCATCAGATCAAGAAGATGTCGGTCGAGCAGATGCAGGATCTGCGTACGCGACTTCAACTCGAAGAAGAGATTCCGATCGAAGAACTCGAAGACGGACTACCGCCGTACTTCCGCCCCGACCCCAACAGTGTCGAAGCGAAATACATGCTCGAACGCCAACGGGCCATGGACGGCCCCGTGCCGGCGCGCATCGTGCGCGACCGTCGCCCGCTGACGCTGCCCGATCCAAAGCTGTTCGCCGATTTCGACGACGGCTCCAATGGCCGCGAGGTCTCCACCACCATGGCCGCCACGGCCATGTTGCGCAGCCTGCTGCGAGACGACGCCATTGGCGATCGCATCGTGCCGATCGTGGCCGACGAGGCCCGCACCTTCGGCATGGACTCTCTCTTCCGGGAGTTCAAGATCTATGCCCACGAGGGCCAGCTCTACGAACCGGTCGACCATGATCTGCTGCTCAGCTACGCCGAGGGCCAGGACGGCCAGATTCTCGAGGAAGGCATCACCGAGGCCGGCTCGGTCGCCGACTGGATCGCGGCCGCCACCAGCTACGCCAACCTGGGCGTGCCGATGGTTCCCATCTACACCTTCTACTCCATGTTCGGGTTCCAGCGTGTTGGTGACCTGCTCTGGAGCGCAGCCGACAGCCGGGCACGCGGCTTCCTGCTGGGCGCAACCGCAGGTCGCACCACGCTCGAAGGCGAGGGCCTGCAGCATCAAGACGGCCATAGCCTGTTGCTGGCGTCGACCATCCCGTCGTGCGAGGCGTATGACCCCGCCTTTGCCTACGAACTGGCCACCATCTTGAAGTGCGGTCTGGCTCGCATGTACCCCGACACCGGTAGCCAAGACGGCGACGACGTGTACTACTACGTGACCGTCTACAACGAGAACTACGAACAACCGCCCCAGGCTGACCATGTCAGCGACGACGACATCATGAGCGGCATGTACCGCTTCGACACCCGGCCTGCCGGCACCGAACACTCGGCCACGATCTTGTTCTCGGGCCCTTCACATTCGGCCGCATCCTGGGCTCGCGACGAGCTGGCGTCGAAGTATGGCGTCGGTGCCGAACTCTGGTCGGTGACCTCGTACAAGAAACTACGAGAGCAGGCCTTGGCCGCAGAACGTTGGAACCGGCTCAATCCGGGCGACGCCCACACTGTCGAGGTGACCGAAAAGCTCGATTCCAGCGAAGGCCCCATCGTGGCGGTCAGCGACTACATGACGATCGTTCCCGATCAGATCTCGCGATGGGCGCCCCGCCGATTCGTACCACTGGGCACCGACGGCTTCGGCCGCAGCGACACCCGCGACGTACTGCGTGCGTTTTTCGAGATCGATGGCCCCAACGTGGTCATCGCCGTGCTGTCATCGCTGGCGAAAGAAGGCCTCGTGTCGCCTGACGTCGTGACCCAGGCCATTACCGACTACGGCATCGACAACGAACGCGACAACCCGTTCCAATTCGAAGCCGGCCCGGTGCTCGCTTCGAACCGGGACACCGAATAGCCAACACCGCTAGCTAAATTTTGCGGCTGCTCCGAGGTAACTCCCGCTCGACTTCACCCGCTGTATACCCTAAGGGTATACTCCGTGTGTATGAGCGTTACTCAGACCTTTCTCGGCCTCCTCGATCGAGGCCCCCAACACGGCTATGGCCTCAAAGCTGCGTACGACGAGCTGTTCAGCGCAGGCAAGGAAATGCGATTCGGGCAGGTGTACTCCACCTTGAGTCGCCTGGACCGTGACGGACTGGCCGTGGTGGTCGCTGTCGAGGCAGGTGACGGCCCCGAGCGCAAGGTATACGAGATCACCTCCGACGGCGTCGCCGAACTGGAGTCATGGTTGTCGACGCCCGAACGGACCGACCGACTCACCTTGGCGCCAATCTTTGCCAAAGTCGTGGTGTCACTCACCACAGGCCGCTCGGCGACCGAAGTACTGGAGGCACAACGCACCGTTCATCTGGCTCGTATGCGCGAACTCCGTGCCAGCGCTGCCGACGGCGGGTTCGAGCACCAGATTGCAGTCGACCTGCTCATTGGCCACCTACAGGCCGATCTCGACTGGATCGAACTCGTTGGCGCCCGCCTGACACGGCTGGCAAGGGATTCTCCTGATGCGATCGCCTCGCTACGAAAGGACTACTCATGACCGCTCGACCACTTCTCCACGCAACCGGCCTGAAGGTCAACTACGGCGCCACGACCGCACTGCGATCGGCAAGCATCGACGTCGCTCCCGGCGAACTCGTGGCCGTGATGGGCGCGTCTGGCTCCGGCAAGTCCACGCTGCTGCACTGTCTTGCCGGCCTGGTGCGCCCCAACACCGGCGGTGTCGAATTCGACGGAACCGATCTCTTCACGCTCGACGATGCCGGCCGCAGCGAGCTTCGTTTGCGGCGCATGGGCATGGTGTTCCAGTTCGGTGAACTCGTTCCGGAACTGAGCTTGGTCGAGAACATCGCTCTCCCGCTATGGCTACTCGACGGCGAGCGCAAGGCAGCCCAAGACCGGGCCTGCGACATGCTGGAACAATTCGACATCGCCGATCAGGGCCACAAGCGACCAGGAGAAGTCTCGGGCGGACAGATGCAACGAGCCGCTGTCGCCCGAGCGCTGGTGCATCGCCCCAGCGTGGTGTTCGCAGATGAACCGACAGGAGCACTCGATACCGCAAACGCACAGATCGTGATGGAGTCGCTCGTCGGCCAGGCGCGCCAACAGGGCGCGGCGGTGGTCTTGGTCACTCACGAAAGCCGCTTGGCCTCGTATTGCGATCGCGACGTGGTCGTGCGCGACGGTGTCGCCGGGTCCGCCTTCGACACCGATCCCGCAGTCATCGACGTCGACGGCGAGGTGACCACCCAATGAACTCGGTACGACTCGGACTTCAACTGCTCATTCGGGGCGGGCGAGCGGGCGCGATCCGGTCCATTTCACTGGGACTGGGCGTGGCCGTCACCGTTGCCGCCGTGTTAACGCTGCTGAGCGCGCCTGGTGTGGCCACCAACCAAGCAGAACGCCAAGGAGCGATGGTGCCACAAACTACGTTCGTCGTAGAAGAGACAGTGACGACACCGCTTTGGGCAACGTTCGACGCGATTGGCTTGGGGGACCGTGAGATCCGTCGTCTGGTGATCGCTCCGACTGGTGCAGCGCCTTTCAGCGCTCCGGCCTGGATGGGCCAGATACCCAACGAAGGAGAAGTGGTCGTGTCACCGGCCCTGCGTGACGCAATCGAAAGTGACCCGCTAGCCGCCACCTTGTTCCCGGGTGCCATCATCGGCGAGATCGGCGAAGATGCACTTGTTGCCCCGAACTCACTCGCCGCTGTCGTGGGTGCTGATGCCGCCGCTTTCGACCCGATAGCCGGTGCAACCGGACTCGGTCAACCGGATCCTGCCGGCGGCACCGTCAATGAGGGAGTCCTGCGTCTCATCATCGCCATCATCGTGATGTTCGTGCTCGCCCCGCTTTCCGCATTGATCGCCACAGCAGCACGCCTGTCGGCCCGCACGACAGAACAACGCCTGGCATCGCTGCGCCTGATGGGACTGACGGCGCGCCGAACCCGGGTCGTACTGGCGGTCGAGACAGCAACCGTTGCCCTTGCGGGCACGATGCTCGGTTCTGCGGCATGGGTGCTCTTGGCCCCCATGACAGAACGCGTGAGCGTGGGCTCCGTGCAGTGGTGGGGGTCCGACGTCTCGTTGTCGGCACCGACCATTGCTGCAGTGATTACAGCAGTCGTCGCCGCCTCGGTCGCGATCTCACTGGTCGGATCAAATCCCTCTCTCGACAACCCTGTCGCTGTCCGTCGCAATACCGCTCGGAACCCCACGATGTGGTGGCGTCTGGCAGTACTGAGCCTGGGCTTTGCAGGAATGGCCACCATCTTCTTTCTTTGGGAAAGCATCGAGAGCAGAGATTTCACGCTGTGGTATCTCGGTGCCAGCGCGACCATTGCAATCGGCCTCGTCGTTGCGGTTCCGCTGTTGTCGCACATCGGAGCGGCGTTGCTGGACCGATCGTCGGCACCATCGGCGGCGCTCGCAGCCCGCCGGTTGCGATTCGAGCCCGGCGCCATAGGGCGCGTGATCTCAGCCCTGCTGATTGTCGTGTTCGCTGGCGGTTTCGGCCTGGCACTATCGGCCATTTTGGTCGAAATCGATGATCTCGAAAGACAGGTCGTCGACGTGTTCCCCCAAGGACCGACGGTGTTGTCCAGCGTGGGCGCCGTAGATCCGGATCTCGACGCACTCCGCGCACTCGATGGTGTCGCTGCCGCAGCCGCAAAGACCTACGGCCCGGGATACACCGGCGAACCCATCTTGGAGGCCGATTGCGCAAACCTCACCGTCCTGAGCGTGTCGACGCGGGCCTCTGACTGCGACGACGATGTTCCACAGTTCCTCGTGTCAGAACTGATCAGGAATTCAGGCGCATCGTCCGTCGATCCCATTCGGGCGGCAGGGGCGAGCGAAGCCCTTCGCGATCTCGGAGTAGTCGAACAACCCGACGTCGACCTTCCGCTGACCAGCGACATCGTTCAGGGAGTGCGCCGCAGCCAGCTCGACACGGGCGGCACCGTTCGCGTGGCGCCAGACTTGCTGAAGACCGCAGAGCAGCGCACGACACAGGTGTTCTTTGCCGTCAGCGAAGGCGCATCACCCACGCTCGTCGCCGCCGCCGTCTCGGCGATCGAGCCAACAGGATCGATTTCGGGCCTTCCGAGCATCGCCAGAACACGTCGTCTACAAGCGTTTGCATTGCTGTTGAACTCAGCGGTTCTCGTCGGCCTCGTAGTCAGCGTGGCCGCCGCCGCAATGGCAGCAAGCGACCGGGCCATAGAACGCAGCCGCAATGCTGCTCACCTTGCCGCACTCGGCGTACCGGGCAGAATCCAGCGACGGACCGAGGCGCTCACCACACTGTTGCCGCTTGCGCTCGGAGTGCTCGTCGCCGGATCGGGCGCTGCCTTGTCTAACGCTGCCTTTGTGGCGTCACGCAGCGGTTTCGTCCCATTCGACTGGGCAGGAATCCTGACTTTGGTCGGCACCGGTTTGATCGCCGCAGCTCTTGCGGCTGCTGCGTCGGCCGCCGCGACCACGACCGTCGCCGATCCCACCCGGCTCAGGACCGAATGATCAGACGACTGCAGCCCTTGAGTGCAGATAGTGTGCCCACGGCGCACGTCTGCCGCACTGGGGTGAAGCCGAAGCCGCCTGCACCTCGGTATGGGTGAACACGTTCGGATTCGTGTCCATTCCGTTCATGGCGTTCTGTGGCTTTCTGGCCATTCTCGGTTTGCTTGGCCTTTACCTGCGACTCACTCGGGACGCCACCACCAACCAAGGCATCACTGCCTCGCGATCTCAACCGCGGGTCGTGATGTTCATGGCGCACTGGTGCCCACACTGCCAGGACGAGGTCAGCTCGCTGGTCGAACGTT
>ENA-ORXT01001214-ORXT01001214.1-marine-metagenome-genome-assembly--contig:-NODE-1214-length-35623-cov-141.118297_pt1 | contig 35623 bp, 26 predicted proteins | sample MGYA00237868_ERZ511482 | MGnify/ENA metagenome assembly ERZ511482 | reverse complement strand
AAAAAATTATTGTTGATTTCCTCAACGGGATGTAAGGTAATTTGATAATCGGAGGTTTCTGGCGGATCAACTGTTTCCGGCGTTGACCACATTTCTCCCATATTATCTTCCACGGCTTGGCGGTCGTTATCGGTAATTAAACCATCTCCATTACAATCGAAATGTTTAATATCTTCGTTGTTAATTTGTTGGCGATTCCAATCATCGGCGGGGTGGGCGTACCAATTGGTGTTTTGGTGTTCGGTTGCTCTTTGTGGACCTGTTTCGTATAAAAATAAACCAGAAAGTCCGATGTCTTGGTTGTTTACTATGCCGTCATGGTTTAGATCGCCGGGGTAGACTTCTGATAAATTTAATGGACAGTTAGGTGGGCAAGGATTGCAAGCTCCTGCTGCTGAAGCACAAAAATTTTCCCAAGTGGCATCGAAGTTGTTGCCATTGCTAATTTCTTCATTTGTTAGCTGGTTACAAAGTTCACTCATACAATTTGGGTAGCAACTTGAAAGTAAATTACTGTTTATACGAAGGTCGTAGAGATTTTCAAGATTGCATATTTGATTGGGAATGCTGCCTGTAAATTGGTTTTCATGAAGCCATAATTCTTCTAAAATAATTAAATTGCTTAAAGAAACCAGAATGTTACCAGTAAGCTGGTTTCCATTTAAATACAATTCTTTTAGGCTACCCAGATTACCTATTTGATTTGGAATATTACCATCTAAAAGATTATTGGCTAAAGATAAGTCTACTAAATTGTTCAAATCGCTTAATGAGTTAGGGATATTTCCTTCCAACTGATTATCATTTAGCTTCATAAGTATTAGGCTACTTAGATTACCCAATTCAGAAGGTATATTACCAGATATTGAGTTGTATCTTAAATATAACTCTTTTAAATCATTAAGATTTCCTAATTCTGTTGGAATTGAACCTGTTATACCATTATGGCCTAAGCTCAAATAGATTAAACTGGTGAGACTTCCAATTTCAGTTGGAATATTACCTGCTAAGTTATTAAAACTCAAATTTAAATCTCTAAGGTTGATGAGATTGCCAATAGATACAGGAATGGTTCCAGTTAACTCATTTCCTTCTAACCTTAATACTGTTAAACTGCTTAAATCACCAAGTTGAGCTGGAATGCTGCCTGTTAGATTATTGTAGTTTAATGCAAGATCAGTTAGATTTATTAGATTACTCAACTCAATTGGAATGCCACCACTTAATTGATTTGTATTTAATAATAATCGATCTAAACTTATAAGGTTACCTAATTCGGGTGGAATAGCTCCACTAAGGTTGTTTGAGTACAAATGCAAGTTCGTCAAACTAGTTAAATTACCTAATTCAGGTGGAATACTACCAGAAAGTAAATTACCATTTAAAATTAAATAATTTAAGTTTTCCAAATCACCTAATACGCTTGGAATGCCACCGTTTAATTGATTAGTATTTAATGAAAGGTCAACCAAATTGGTAAGGTTGGCTAATTCTATTGGAATAGTTCCAATTAACTGATTTGAAGAAAGCTGTAGCTTAGTTAAACCACTTAAATTACCTATTTGGGTAGGAATAGTTCCAGAAAGTTCATTATACGAAAGCGATAATTCTGTTAAATTGACTAAAGCACTTAATTCATCTGGTATACTCCCATTTAATTGATTAAATGCAAGCATTAATCTGTTCAAATTTGTTAGGCTACCAAATTCACTAGGAATGTTTCCCGTTAAATTGTTAAAGCTTAAAAATAATTCAGTCAGATTAGTCAAATTACCAAGCTCCGCCGGAATTGAACCACTTAATTGATTGTTACTTAGGTTTAAATATTTAAGCATAGTAAGACCAGCTAATTCAGCTGGTAAATTGCCATTAATAAGTTGTTTTGAAAGTATCAAACTTTCTACCCTTCCATTTTCATCTAACTCTACACCGTGCAAGTTGCCTAAATTACAATTTTCAGATGGATTGCTTTGGTTAGCAATTATTACTTCCCAACCATCTTGGATTAACCAATTATCACCATCCGTACTTTCATATAAAGCTTTTAAAGCAGTCCAATCATCAATATGGCATTGGGCTTTGGTGTTATTGGGGTTTAATAATAAGAAGATGCTTAGGGTGAGGCTTAAGATTTTGATTGTTGTTTTCATATGGTGTATTTTTTGTTATTTAATAATTTTTATTAGAAAATTTCATTTTTAAATATTTATAGATTGTTAGAAAATATAAAAATGTGCTTGTATTTTGGGAAGTGAATAGGCTATTTAAAATAATATATATTTTTAAGAATATTGACATTAAGATTAGTGAACTTTCTGAAAAAAAAAGGACTATAAATGTTTCATAAAATTATATTTAGTATTACTCAAATATATAAAAATAGCTAATAAATATTAAAAAATTCGATCTTTTATTTCTTTTAATCTTCTCCTAGCAATGTCAATTTTGGTTTTATCTTTTAAAAGAAGATATGGGTTTTTTCCTTTTGAAAAAGCCTCAATGAAATTTTTGTTTATATAGTGTGATTGATGTGGACGAATAAAATAAGGATTATCAATACTATTAATTAGATGTTTTAAAGGCTTTGCCACCAAAATAGGTTTTATACTAGAAGTCTTATAAATTAGTGAATAGTTAGCACTAGCTTCAATTCTAATAACTTCATTAAGCGGTATTTTTTGAGTTAAATTATCAATTTTAAGCTCAATAGAAGGTTGATCTTTTTTTGATTCGTTAAACAGGTTGTTTGATATTTTATTTAATTGTTCTTCAACAAAGCCGGATGTTATAAATACCAAAGAAGAATTTTTCATTTCTTTTAATTGCATAAAATGACTGGCTGTTAAATACTCAATATTAACAAAAACCAATTGTGGCTTTTGGGTTTTTATGAGTGCAATACCGTCATTGGCATCACCAGTTTTAGCAATTAAATTTAAGTTTGGCATTTTCAAGTTTATAAAATTGAACAGTCTATTACGACTTACGCTGTTATTGTCTATTATTAAAGTTGTGTTGTTCATATTTTCTATTTTTTAATAATTTTTTAAATAGATCAGTAAATTTAAAAAGAGAAATAAACGTACTGTTTCAATTAACAGTACGTTTAATCTCTACAGTTAGGTGTTTAATCCTTCAAATCTTCTACCCGTTGGGTATTTATAAATGAACGTTTAATGTGTTTATTATTGGTATCAGATTTATTGTTTGTTTTAGTTTTTATAGGTAAGTCATCTTCTGTTTTATAAATTGTACTACAAGGTTCAGAATCTGCTCTAAATTTAGCACCAAGCTTGGTGCTAAAACCACTATTTAAAGTTACACGCTGAGCTTTGTAGGTTATAGTATCGCCATTAACAATATCTACAACACCACTTGTTTGTACCGTATTTATGGCCTTGTATTCATTTTGATAAACAGTATTTTCATCAATATACCAATTGTTTTCACATTCAGATGGTAGTATGCCTGCCGGGAATCTTAAAGTATCCCCATATAAAGGCAATAAATCTCCACTTGCGTTATTAAATTGAACATTATCTAAAATTACTTCATTAATTTGTGTTGAACCGTTTGTGGTACCAACATTACTAATTTCTATAATAGTTTGACCTATTTTGCCTGAACCTATTTGATTACTTTGATCTAATTGAGTAAATGCTACTTCTAATTTTCGAGTATCAGGGTTATATCTTTCAACATAAACGGTGTTAAAAGGGTCATCAAAAAACCATGAATTTTGATCGTTAATTTCAAAGCCAACATAATCTATAATTCCGTCTGTAAACTGGTTTAAATCAATTTCAAAATAACCACCATATAAGGCTACTCCATCGTTTGTTTCTGTTTCAACATTAATATCAATTATTAAAAGATCATCGTTTCCATTGGATGATGGTATATAGCTAGGCACCATATTTAGTGCCATTGGACTTGCTGCTGGTAATAGTGATGGAGAAGGTCCGGTATTTTCATTATGTGTTAATTCCCAATTACTTAAAATGGCAATAAAATCCGCAAAGTCAACATGTCCATTTCCATTAGCGTCAGCATGCTTTAAATCTTTGTAAGAATCATTAAACAAAGGTGCTCTCCAATCAACACTTGCCTTTTTTTGCCAGTCTACTTTTTGATCTCCCCGCTGATAACCTTTCGCGCCATAGTGCATGCCTAAATACACTAAGTCTTGGTAATTCACCGTCTTGTCGTAATTTAAATCACCTGGCCAAACACATTCTGTATCGCTTAGTGCTACTAAAACACTTCCCTGTTGTTTGTTTCCGCATTTGTCTGTAATTTCAATAATATATTCTCCAGAAGTATTAACATTAGTATTTGGTGAACCACTAACTACGGAGTTATTGGATGCTAAAGTCCAGCTGTAACTTTGCATATTGGTTACTCCGGCATACAAAGTAGCACTTGAGGCATCGCAATCAAAAATATCTCCGCTCGGGTTAATTTCAGTTGCATTTGGATGCACAATAACTAACTTACCATGAGTATCAATACAACCGTTACTATCGGTTGCTTTTAAATAAACTATATAATTTCCTTTTACTGGAAATTTATAGGTAAAATTAGTTGCTGATGATTCTTTTAACTGACCATTTACATACCATTTGTACGATGACGCACTACCACTGGTATTTATAAAAGTACTTGCATTTTCACTACAACTACTTGATGGCAAATTAAAGTTTGCATTCACATTAGAACTAGCACAGGGGTCAGAGCTCATTACCTGTACATTTTTACAAATATTTGAAGCACCACAAGGGCTATTGGTATTTAAACAAACATTATATGTTCCAGCAGCAGCAAAGGTGTGTGATATCATTTCGGCATTACCAATGTTTGTTCCATTATTTTTCCATTCAAATGAAGTAGCATCAGCTTGATTTGCTGAAAAATCAACTGTTAGTCCATTTTTTTGATCATAAACAAAGTCTGCTGTTGGTGTAGGTTTAATATATTTCCTTCTTGAGTAAGTACTTGTGCAACCATTAGGATAACTAGCTTTCAATGTAATAGTTCTAACTACTTCTGTAGGAAAAGTAATTGTAAAATTAGTATTAGTAGACTGTAAAACCGTGTCAATTAACCATTCATAGCTTACATTATTAAATAAAATTTGTACATCTTCAGTCTGGTTTGTGAAAGTAATTGGATTGTTTGCACATAAGGTAGCTTCATCAAAAGAAAAGTTTGCTACTAATGTACAACTTTGAATACTAAAAGTATTGTTGCTTTTATCACGTACACTAAAATCATTCACAGCAGTAATTCTTATAATAGCTATACCAGTTTGTACGTTAGGAACATCCCAAAAATAGCTGCCATCGTTTTCAGTAGTTTCTATAAGTCTGTTCCAAGTACCACCTCTATTTAATGAATAATCAATTGTTACATAATCAATATTTCCAGTAGAATTCCAAGTAATTGTATGGCTTCCTGAAATAGTTTCTCCGCCATTTGGCGAAGTAATGGTTAAAGTTCTTGTATTAGTATTGCAATTTCCGGCACCAACAGCGCACCATGCATTTATTACTTGTTGCACTTCAAAAGAATTTTCTCCAAATAATTCTTCCGCAGATTCTATAGCTCCATTCCTTGCATCGTCATAAGTTGAATAAGCCGTTAGTTTTGTTGTTAAATTTCTATATGCAATTTTGGCAGCTTTAGATAGACCTATACTTTGTACATTATAATTAACGTTTAAATCATTAGTTCCATTTCCACCTTCAGCTAACAAGTAAAACCAAAAATTTTGAACCCCACTATTTGAATGAACTCCTCCATTATCTCCGTTTCCTATATACCAATAATCACCATTGTATGTATCAGGGTGATTTTTAGCATTTGGATCACTCATATTTCTAAATCCAGCACCATTTAAATTCGCATCTTCACCTATATTCCAATCTCTGTCATTAGGGTTTGGATCGTTCAATAATTCTATAGCTGTGCCAAAAATATCAGAAAAACTTTCATTTAATGCACCCGACTCGTTGCGATAAACTAAACCCGCAGTTCTTTCCGTAATAGCATGAGTAATTTCATGCCCAACCACATCTAAACAGGTAAATGCACCATAGGAAGTTCCATTACCATCACCATAAGTCATAAATGACCCATTCCAAAAGGCATTTTTATATGCATTACCATAATTTACCCAACTCAACAATTTCGCACCATTATTATCAAAACTATTTCTGTTATGTGTATTATAAAAATAATCGTAGGTTATCTGTGTACCCCAATGTGCTTCTACACCAGTTTTTTGATGACTGCTGTTCCAATCATTGTCGTCATCAGTAAAATTTATTTTTGGCCAACTGTATGAATTATTTGAAGAATAGGTTTCTATACCATCATTACCACTACAATTATGTTTTAACTGATATTCATTTTCGTGTTCACAAGTTGTAATATTTACGTTTCCATAATAGTTTGTTAAGCCAGCTCCATTATGGCAATTGGTATGTATTCTGGTCAATTTGTCAATTACTTCTCCACTTTGTGCGTTCACATAATACCAAAAACGTTCTAAAGGTTCAATTGAAAATACATCTACTTTATAAGCTAAGGCGTAGTCGTCAACATTAGCACTAAAATCAGTCGAAAAATACACCAATTCAGCTTCTGGATAGAAGGTCGCCTCTAAATCGTATTTTTGACTTTTAATAAATTTTTCATGTTCTTCGTCTTGCCAAGCGAACTTTTTAGCATTCACTTCTTTAAGCAAGTTTTCAATAGCTTTTGATTTTGTAAATGATGGTGTTGCATCTGATCTAAATCCAGTTACTAATTTACCATTGGCTTTTTTTGCAAAACCCTCTTTTTCATGAACAACATATTCAGCACCTTCAATTGGCACGTTGTTATACATTTGTTGTACACGGTTATGTGTCCAGCCTATTTCGTCAGATTCTGAAGAAACAATTTTTAAGTCAGAGTTTTTATCTAGCTCAAATATAGTTTTAGCAGTTTTTAAAAATTCTGGGGTAGTTTGTTTTGCCTCAATACGGATCCATTTTAAGTTGCTTTCTTCACTAGCAATTTTTTTTAAGGTGTTATAAGGTTTTTCATTTTGAGAAAATCCTTGAATCGATAATAATAAGGACAAGGAAAATAAGGATAAGAAAAAATGTCTCATTCATATAATTGTTTAGTTAGATAACAAATGTAAAAGGTTAGTAGTCTAAGTAAAAATACATATTTTTGACATTGTTAATAGAAATTGAAAGTAACTTATGTCTATTGAATATTTTAACTATTTGATAATCAGTTATTTAAATAGGAAATAAGGCGTATTTTTGTTAAGTACATTGGTATAATATGAATAACACAAAATTTTACAAAATTTTGATAACACTCAGTAAGGATGAATTTTTGGATCTTGAGTTTTTTATAAAATACATTACCAAAGCAAGACCGAAGTGTCTACAATTGTTCGAAATAATTAAAAAAGCATATAAAGGAAGTCGCTATGATTGGGCAAAAGTAAATCTTGAAAAACCTAAAGTGTATTTTGAATTATACAAGACGAGGATGAAAAACACTAATAATATACGTGAGCTTAGCTCTGAATTTTATAAGCATCTAAAAAAGTATTGTGCTTTTCTTCAGTTTAATGAAGATGAAGAAATGTATTTTTTGAGGTATTTAAATAAAAATGAAGTAAACGATTTATTTGAAAAGGAATTTAAGAGAATTAAAGATGAGAATAACAAGATTTTAGGTTTAGACCGGTTATTAAAAAATGTTGAATTAACTGAATTTTATGAAACCTACAAAATAAAAAAGATAATAAGGGAGCCTACTAATCTAAATCAATTGATGAAGGATTTTAATAATTTTTCAAATCTTAAACAACTCCAACTATACAATGCGGCCTTGCAAAATACTTTTGCCAGAAATTTTGAAATTGACCCTGAACTTGAACGTTCTTCTACAGAAATATTAAATCAGTTTGAAATTAATAATAATGTAAAATTGTTATTTCAATTATATATTGATTCAATAAATATGCTCAAATTTAAAGAAGAGCCAAAGTATGAACTGCTAAAAACAAAAATTTATAAAAAATTTGCTTTGATTTCTAGTTATGATTTGTATGGTATTATGAGCAGTTTGATAAGTTTTTGTAATCAACAAATACAAAAAAAATCACCTACTGATGCCCTGTATTATAGAGAAGAATTACAGTTGCATTATTTTTACATGTATAATAATGATTTGTTAAGTGATGGAAATTATACTCCTGCTCAACACATTAAAAATATATGTTCTTTGGCAGTATTGCGTATTAGAGAAACTGGCAGACTTCAATTTAGCATTCAAGAAGCTAAGGAGGTCATTGAAAATTCGAAACAGAAAACTATACCTAGATTTAGAGAAAGTACCTACCATTTTAATATAGGGACTTTTTACTTTTTTCAGAATGAATATGATAATGCTGTAAAGGCATTTGAGTCAAAAACTTCTTATGCCAATCCATACTTTACATTTGATGCAAAACTGTATTTATTAAAGTGTTATTATTTAACGGATGATGATGAAAAACATGAAAAATTAATTATTGCGTTTAGGGTTTCTTTAGGAAGAGACAAATTCTTTTCTTTACAAGAAAAAACAAGTTATAGCAATTCAACAAAAGCTATTGTTAATCTACAAAAAATCAAAATAAATATTAAATTTACTTATAAGCATGACTCGGATACAGATATCAAAAAGCTAAAATTATTTTTGAAAGAAAACTCAGTACAAAGTAGTTCTTGGTTTTTAGAGCAGTTAGAAAAATTGAGTTCATAGCTTGTTGATAGTATTTACCTTTAATCTTTAAAGGATTAGTTACTTTCTTATCACTCCCTTAAAAACAAATTACTTCGCTTTAAACTAAAGCGTAACAATACAAACCCCATAATGGCTAAGGCTAACCAAATTCCGAAATCTTGCCATTCCATAAATATAAATTTACCCATTGCAAATAATATGGAGTAGGTCATTAAAACGGTGCTTAACCAACTAACTGCGGTGTAAAATAAATTTTGCTTGCGATCCGCTCCTTCAAACGGTCGCCAAAAACCGCTTGGTTTTACTTTATTGTAAAATTTTTGTAGATGTTCTTTTGGTTCGGGTTTGGTAAGCATTGTAACCAAAACCCAACCAACAGTAGTTACGCCAACTGTAAAAAAGAAAGAACGGGGATCTTCTAATAAGCCTTTTCCCCAAGCTTCATCGTATCTTACAAAAACTAATTTTGCTAAGCCATAAGCTACAAAAGGTATAAGTGTAGCAGCAATTTCGCTCCAAACATTTATGCGCCACCAAAGCCATCTTAAAATTAATACCAAACCTAAACCTGCGCCACATTCAATTATAAAAGCCCAAGCGCCTGATATAGAAGTCATTTGTGTAGTAGCAAACAAACCCACCATCATTAGCAGAAGTGTTGCTATTCTTGAAGCGCTTACTAATTGTTTATCGCTGGCTTTTTTATTTATAAATCGGTGGTAAAAATCGTTGACTAAATTACTTGCACCCCAGTTTAGCTGCGTTGAAATGGTACTCATATAGGCAGCGAAAAAAGCAGCTAACATTAAGCCTTTTAAACCTGTTGGTAAAAAATCTTTCATAGCCAAAACATAACCCATACGTGGGTTGTTGTCTGCCAATTCGGGGTACAGTACAATGCAACATAGGGCAACAATAATCCACGGCCAAGGGCGTAAACAGTAATGCGCCATTTGAAATAACAAAGATGCATAAACCGCATCTTTTTCTGTTTTGGCACTCATCATGCGTTGTGCAACATAACCGCCGCCGCCAGGTTCTGCACCAGGATACCAGCTGGCCCACCATTGTATAACCACCATTGCAAAAAAGCTACTGGCACCAATTGCCAAAGCAGAACCATTGGTAACATTACTTATGGTTGGAAAAAATTGTAAACTCCAATCGGGTAAATTACTTTTCAAATTGCTAATGCCACCAACTTTTTCTGAGTTAATTACGATAAAAGCGAGTATTATACTGCCTGCCATTGCTAGTATAAATTGTAAAACATCGGTAATAGCTACGCCCAACAAACCCGATAATGCTGCATAAATAGCGACTAAAAGCATTATAAAAGCGGTAACAACGTAAGTCATTGGAATTTCAAAAGATAACAGGTTAATTGTTCCCAGATCAAAGAAGCCTTCAAGCAAAGTTATTAAAGCCAAGTTAACAAAACCGATAATGATACAGTTCATAAAAACGCCGAGGTAAAGCGCTTTTAATCCTCTTAAAAAGGCGGCAGCTGGCCCTGTATAGCGCAGTTCAATTAATTCAACTTCGGTTAAAACACCTGACCTTCGCCACAAATGAGCAAAGAAAAAAGTAGTTAGTAAACCACCAGCAAGCATATTCCACCATAACCAATTGCCCGAAATACCATTGTTGTACACCAATTCTGTTACTGCCAATGGTGTATCGGCAGCAAAAGTGGTAGCTACCATAGAAATGCCGGCAATGTACCAGGGCAAATTTCTACCTCCTAAAAAAAAATTGGTAATATTACCACCTGCTTTTGAAGTAAAAGAAACGCCAATAGCAACAATAATGGATAGTAAGCCTATTAAAACTACCCAATCTAAGGTGGCTAATGTAACAGTTATAAGCATAATAAAAATAATATATGCTAATGATAGGAAATTTCTGACAAAAAATTAAGAAATTTACTTTTTTGTGTAAAACGAAAAATCAAACTATTTAATGAGTATAAGAAAAGTTGGTGTATTCACTTCGGGTGGGGACGCTCCAGGGATGAATGCCGCCGTACGGTCGGTAGTAAGAAGTGCTTTATATTTTGGCTATGAAGTAGCTGGTGTAATGAAAGGTTATGCTGGTATGATAGCTGGTGATATTATTGAAATGGATGCCAGATCTGTTGGTAACATCATACAAAGAGGAGGAACGATTTTAAAATCTGCCCGTAGCGAAATGTTTCGTACTAAAGAGGGTAGGGTAAAGGCTTATGAAAGCCTGCAACAAAATAATATTGATGCATTGGTAGCTATTGGAGGTGACGGTACTTTTACTGGCGCATCTATTTTTTATGAAGAGTTTGGTTTTAAAATAGTAGGCATACCAGGAACAATTGATAATGATTTATATGGTACAGACTATACGATTGGTTTTGATACTGCTATTAACACTGCAGTTAGTGCTATTGATAAAATTAGAGATACCGCAATGGCTCACGACCGTTTGTTTATTATTGAGGTAATGGGGCGTCATTCTGGCTTAATAGCTATACAAACTGGTTTAGGAAGTGGTGCAGGTTCTATTTTGATACCAGAAGAAGAAGCGGATACTGAGACAATGTTGCAGAATTTACAAAAGGCTTTAGATCAACAAAAACTATTTAGTATTGTAGTTGTTGCAGAAGGAGATAATTCGGGCGGAGCAATGGCAGTTAAAGAAATAATTGAAAAACATTTTGATCAATTTGATATTAAAGTTACCGTGTTGGGCCATATTCAAAGAGGCGGAAACCCAACTTGTAACGACAGGGTATTGGCAACCCGCTTAGGTTATGGTGCTATTAAAGCTTTGCACCAAGGCAAAAAAAATGTAATGGCGGGCATCGTAAACAACCAAACCGTATTTACTTCATTTGAAGATGCAATTGGTAATGAGAAAACGGTGGATTTTGATATGTGTAAATTAGCAACAATTTTATCTTAATGAAAACAATAATTAAAAATGCAACGTTAATTAATGAAGGGCAAATACGAAATGTAGATGTTTTAATTAAAAATAAAAGAATAGAAAAAATTGCAGCTGTAATTGATGAACCCAACGCAATAGAAATTAATGCAACTAATAAGTTGCTTATTCCTGGTATTATTGACGATCAAGTTCATTTTAGAGAGCCAGGCTTTACCCATAAAGCAAATATTTATACAGAAAGCCGGGCTGCAGTTGCTGGAGGCACTACTTCATTTATGGAAATGCCTAATACAAACCCAGCAGCAACTACCCAACAACTTTTAGAAGAGAAGTATGCAATAGCCGCCAGAGATTCGGTAGCAAATTATTCTTTTTTTATGGGCGCAAGTAATAATAATTATGAGCAAGTAATGCAAACCGATATACAAAATGTTTGTGGTATTAAAATATTTATGGGTTCTTCAACTGGCAATATGTTGGTAGATGATGAAAGCACGCTTTCAAAACTATTTGCCAATGCGCCTTGTTTAATTGCTACACATTGTGAAGACGAAGGTAGAATAAAAGCAAGAAAATATGAATACGAGAAAGCCAATGTTACTGCCGAAATTCATCCTATAATAAGAGATGTAGAAGCGTGTTATTTATCATCGAGTAAAGCCATTAAATTAGCCCAAAAGTTTAACACACGCTTGCATATTTTACATATTTCTACTGCTAAAGAAACAAGTTTATTTACTAATGAAATACCGCTGAAAGATAAACGGATTACTGCAGAGGTTTGTGTACATCATTTAACCTTAAACGATACTATGTATAGTAAGTTGGGTAATAAAATGAAATGTAATCCTGCTATTAAATCAATAACAGATCAAAATGGCCTTTGGAATGCTTTATTGGATGATCGTTTAGATATAATTGCTACCGATCATGCGCCTCATACAGCTGAAGAAAAAGCTAATCAATATGCTGAAGCCCCAAGTGGTTTGCCGTTAGTACAACATAGTTTGTTGCTAATGTTGCAACATTATAAAAACGGTAATATTACACTTGAAAGAATGGTGGAGAAGATGTGCCACGCTCCTGCTATTTGTTTTGAAGTGACAGATAGAGGTTTTATTAGAGAAGGTTACTTCGCAGATTTGGTTTTAATAGATCAAAATGTTAATTTTGAAATAGATCAAAAAAATATATTGTACAAGTGCAACTGGTCGCCATTTGAAGGTACTACCTTTAGTTATTCGGTTAATAGAACTTTTGTAAACGGCAATATAGTTTTTGAAAATAATAATGGTATTAATGATAGCATTTTAGGTAATAGGTTAATCTTTAATAGATAGTAGATATTTTGGGGCGATTAATTTTCATTTTAGTTTTTTTGTGTTTGATGAGTTTCTCAATACGGGCTCAAAATAAGCCCCATGCTACTTACCGACACCCTAAAATAATACCACCATCTTTTCAATTATTTTACACTACAGATAGTGTTACAATTAATGATGATACCGTTGAAAAGCTATCAAAAAAAGCACAACTTAAATATATCAATAACTACAAGCAACAATTAAAATTTTGGGCAGAAAGTGGTTTAGTGTATTTTAATTGGATGCCTGTAGAAACCTATTTAAATGATCTGTTATTTAAGCTAATACCCGACAGTCTTAAAAATAAAATACAACCAAAAGTTTTTGTAAAAAAAGATATTACTAATAATGCAATGTCAATGCCCAATGGGCATATATACGTTAATGTTGGTTTGTTAGCAAATTTAAAAAGTGAACCTGCTTTAGCATTTATTATAGCACACGAATTAGCTCATTATTTAAAAAAGCATCATATAAAAAACTATAAACAAACATTGCTAAAAAATAATAGTAAAAGCAAATTAGGTTTTTACCGATTTACGCATAGTAATAAACATTTAGAAATTGAAGCTGACGAAGTTGCGATAAACTTACTGGTTAAACAAAATATACCAATTGAAGATGCAATAGATGTTTTTAAATTGATGCAAAACAATAGTAAGGTTTTTAATCTTACCTCTATGCGCTTGTACTTTATAGAAAAAAAAGTTAGTCAAATAGCAAAAAAAACTACCCAGAGTAAATCAAACATTAAGTTTAGTAAAATTAGCCAATTATGTAAAAACGAATTTTTTAGTGTGCTTTTAGAAAAAAACTATTACCTAAGTTGTATAAAACTGGGGTTAAGTATTTCTGATGAAAATAATTTTTACAAGATTGCTTATTTTACAGCCGAAGCTATTAGGCGATATTTACTACTTTACCCAAATTGTGCACATAAAAATATAAAAACTGTTTTAGCTGAAAATGCTACTGAAAGTAACATTTTTACTTTTGATAGTATTAACAACAATACCTTACAGAAAAAATTGATTACTGTTTTTCAAGAACTGGCAGCGGTTACAAATAGGCAACAAAACCCAGAATTGCTTTTCACCAATGCCTTGTACGAAATGCAAAACCTTCAAAATCAATCGCAAGCAAAAACACATTTAAATAATTACTTAGTAAAAGAAAATATTGAGCACGCTTTACTTGCAAAACATTTGTTTGAAACAGAACAAGAAGATCAACCTGAAAATGATGATGACCAAGTTATTTTAGTGGACATAATTACAAGTTTTAAACAAACAGGAAATAAACAACAAGTTGCATTTGAAAACCAAGCCTTTTTAAATACCACAATAAACCCTAAACTTAAGCAGTGGTTATACGCAAAGTATACAGGCTATAAAATAGTTTTTGTTGAAGATTTAATTAAAACAAACTTCAACACGGCAATAAGAATTCAAAATTTTTTTAGTAAGCAAGATACGACACTATTAGATGTAAAAAGTTCGTTATTTCTCTTAGAACCAGAGGCTTTTGATTTATTTGAGCGTTTGGAAGCTTCATCAATACAATACTTAAAAATTGAAACAAGCGAAGGTTCAAAATTGGAAAATGATAATGTTTTTAATCCGTTAAGTTTACCTTATAAATTAAAATATTTATTAAGGGATAAGCACCTTTTTTCTATAAAGCAAGTAAGTGTTAAGCCCAATGGTTTTTTTAACATCGAACAGAATACCTTTACTGGTAAAGCTAATTTAAGAAATATTACCAGCTATTTTAAGGAGATAATTGAGTAATATAAATTGAAAAATATAATTATCGCTAATCAATTTTTGAAGCTTCTACACTGCGGTCAATTTTACGCATTAATCCGGTCAACACTTTCCCGGGGCCAATTTCATAAAAATGAGTAGCACCGTTTGCAACCATATTGCTTATACTTTGCATCCAAAGTACTGGGGCAGTCAATTGTTTGTTAAGGTTTTCTTTTAATTGATCGGCATTTGTTTCTGGTTTTGCGGTATAGTTTTGATAAACTGCACACCTCGGTTTATTAAAGGTAGTATTTTCAATAGCTTTTGCTAAACTGTTTTGTGCAGCTGCCATTAGTGGAGAGTGAAAAGCGCCGCCAACAGGTAAAATTAAAGCTCTTCTGGCACCAGCTTCTTTTAATTTTTCACAAGCAATTTCAACAGCTGTTATTTCGCCAGATATTACTATTTGGCCAGGGCAATTATAATTAGCAGCAACAACTACCCCTTCTGTTTCAGCACAAATTTTTTCAACTACTTCGTTTTCTAAAGCTAATATTGCTGCCATAGTGCTTGGGTTTTCTTCGCAAGCAATTTGCATAGCATTTGCTCTTTTGGCAACTAATTGTAACCCATCTTCAAAACTAACAACATTAGCAGCAGCAAGTGCCGAAATTTCGCCTAAAGAGTGTCCAGCCAACATATCTGGCATAAAATTATTACCTAACAATTTGGTAGCAACTACAGTATAAATATAGATGGCAGGCTGCGTAACTTTTGTAGCTTTTAGTTCTTCGGCACTACCTTCAAACATAGTTTTGGTAATTTCAAAACCCAAAATTTCATTAGCTTTTTCAAATAGTGGTTTGGCTAAGTTGTTGCTTTCGTATAAAGCCTTGCCCATCCCTTCAAACTGCGAGCCTTGCCCCGGAAATATATATGCCTTTTTCAATTATCCTAATGGTTTGCGATTAATTAAACTAATAAATTCGGCTCTTGTTTTGGTTTTATTAAAAGCTCCTTCAAAACCACTGGTGGTAGTAAATGAGTTTTGCTTTTCTACACCACGCATCATCATACATAAATGTCTACATTCAATAACCACGCCTACGCCCAAAGGTTTTAAAGTTTTATTTAAACAATTTAACACTTGTTTGGTTAACTTTTCTTGTACTTGTAATCTGCGTGCAAATACATCAATCACTCTCGGTATTTTGCTCAAGCCCACTATTTTCCCATTCGGAATGTAGCCAATATGTGCCTTACCATAAAAAGGTACTAAATGATGCTCGCAAAGGCTATAAACTTCAATATCCCTTACAATTACCATTTCGTTACTGGGGTCATCAAACAAAGCACCGTTAATTATTGCTTCTGCATTTACACCATAACCGTGAGTAAAATATTGCATAGCCTTAGCGGCTCTCGAAGGTGTTTTTTGCAAACCTTGCCTTTGCGCATCCTCCCCTACATTTTCAATAATATTTAAGTAAGCCGACTCAATATTTGTGGTACTGGCTTCATCATAAACTTCTTTTTTGGTGTAATTGTTGCCTTCTAAAACTTTATCAAATTTATTCATAATTAAGAACCAAAGTATTCTACGTATATATTTTCTGTTTCAATTAATTTAATGCAATGCAGTTGGCAACCTTCTAATTTTGGTGCCAATTTGTTCCATATTGTGGTTACCATGTTTTCTATAGAAGGAATAGTATTTTCAAAAAAATCAATATCTGTATTTAAATTTTTATGATCTAATTTTTCTGTAATATGTTCTCTAATAATACTACTTAAAGCCTTTGCATTTATTATTAAACCTGTTTCTTTATTTGGGTTGCCTTTTACCGTTACAAACAACTCAAAATTGTGGCCGTGATAATTAGGGTTTGAGCATTTACCAAATATTTCAAAGTTTTTTTGGTTCGACCATTCCTTATTATACAATCGGTGCGCTGCGTTAAATCGCTCTCGTCTCGTTAAGTATACCATTACAATAAAAGCAAATATAAGGTTATTTCAACAATAGTACAGTAAAGTATTTAAGTAAACCAAAATCATCACATAAAAAATTTAAAAAAACAAATTATTGTTAGCAATAGCAATTATATTTTAGAAGCGAAACAGTTGACACACGCAAAAATTTTGGTCTCGCCATCCGTTCAAATACCATTTTGTTAAAGCTTACAGGCCAAACCCAAATACCCAGCCAAAATGGTATAACCACTCCTGTCGAGGCTATTTTTTCCAACTTCGCCCAGCCGCATTAACATTCTAAAATACAATATTTCTAAAAAAACATCATACCTAAAAAAACAAACAAATAGATATAATAATTTATGCGATTACCATACTAATTAAACCCCTTTGGTAGTTTTTATGGTTCATTAAAACAAACCATTTGAAAAAACCATTACTAAACATTATCTTTAAACAAAATAATACATAATGCAAGAATTTAATATAAATGTAAACGGAAAAACACAAAATGTAAAAGTAGATGCAGATACGCCCTTACTTTGGGTGCTACGTGATGAGTTAAATTTGGTTGGAACCAAATATGGTTGTGGTATTGCACAATGTGGTGCGTGTACAGTTCATTTAGATGGTAGCGCCATTCGCTCTTGCATTGTGCCAATTGCTGCCGTTCAAAACCAACCCATTACTACAATAGAAGGCCTATCTGAAAATGGCACACACCCTGTGCAAGAAGCTTGGGTGCAGCACGATGTTCCACAATGTGGTTACTGCCAAAGCGGCCAAATGATGACCGCTTCAGCCTTTCTTAAAGAAAACAAACAACCAACAAATGAAGAAATTAAAGCTGCTATGCACGGTAATATTTGTAGATGCGGCACTTACAATAACATTAATGAAGCGGTAAAAACTGCAGCAAAAAAAATGAACTAATCTATAAAAATCAACAAAATGAAAACAATAAATAAAAATATAGACAGACGCTCATTTTTTAAGAAAACTACTTTTGCAGGCTCGGGTTTAGTATTGGGTTTTAACTGGTTTGCTTTTGCAGGGCTAACCAAAATATCTACAAACAACTTATCAGAAAGCGAATGGCATCAACTAAACGCTTTCTTAAAAATTAGTGCAGATGGCTTAGTAACTATTATGGCGCCAAATCCTGAAATTGGACAAAACGTAAAAACCAGCATGCCAATGATTGTAGCCGAAGAGTTAAATGTAGATTGGGCAATGGTTAGGGTAAAGCAAGCTCCCTTATCAAACGATTTTGATCGGCAAGTAGCCGGCGGTAGCCAATCAATAAGAAAAGGTTGGGACAGTTTGCGAAAGGCGGGCGCAACGGCAAAACAAATGTTGGTTAATGCTGCAGCTCAACAATGGAAAATAAACGCAGAAGATTGTATTGCTACAAAAGGAATAGTAAGTAATGGCAAAGGCGTTGAATTAACTTACGGTAAATTAGCTGCCATCGCTGCAACACTTGAAGTGCCAGAAAACGTTAAATTGAAAGACCCATCAGAATTTACAATAATTGGAAAAGATACGGGCAATGTAGACATACAAGACATTGTTACAGGTAAACCATTGTTTGGTTTAGATACCAAAAGAGATGGAATGTTGTATGCCACAGCATTGCGACCTCCTGCCTTTGGGCAAACCTTGCAATCGTTTGATGATGTTGAAGCGAAAGCAATTAATGGAGTTAAAGATGTGCTTCAATTTGGTGATAAGATTGCTATTGTTGCCACATCAACTTGGGCAGCCATAAAGGGAAAAAGAGTTTTAAAGGCCGTTTGGAATAAAGCAGAAAATGCAGAAAGTACCAACAGCCAAAATGAAGCAATGAACGCTTTGTTTGAAGCCACCCCGAAAGAAACAGCGAGAAAAGATGGCGATGTTGAACAAGCTTTTAAAGAGGCAGATGAAGTTGTAGAACGCTTATACGAAGCACCATTTTTACCCCACAACTGCTTAGAACCAATGAATTTTTTTGCTGATGTAAAAGGTGACATAGCAGAATTGTATGGCCCAATTCAAACTCCAAAATGGACACAAGAAAGAGTGGCCGAAAAATTAAGCGTTCCACTCGAAAACGTTACTATTGGAATGTCGCGAATGGGTGGCGGTTTTGGCAGGCGCTTATATGGAGATTTTGCTTTAGAGGCAGCCGAAATTTCGCAATTAGTAAAAGCACCAATTCAATTAACCTTTACTCGAGAAGATGATATGACCGCCGGCACCTATCGGCCTGCATCTAAATATGCTATAAAAGCAGCCATTAAAAACAATAAAATTACAGGCTATCATTTAAAAGAAGTAGCCATAAATTCTAATATGTTTGGTTTGGTGGCGCACTTTTTTCCGGCAGGAGCAATTGATAATTATCAAGTTGATTTACATATATTAGAAAGTAACATTACCACCGGAGCTTGGCGTGCGCCTTACACCAACTTTTTGGCTTCGGCAGAACAAAGTTTTTTTGATGAATTAGCAGAAAAATTAAATATTGATGCAGTTCAACTTCGGTTGGATTTGTTAGAAAAAGCAAAACCTGTTGCTGCAAGTGATGAAAAAATTGAGTATTCGCCAGAACGGATGCAAAAGGTAATTGGGCTGGTAGCCGAAAAAGCAAATTGGGGAAAAACCGAAGATGGGATTTTTGAAGGTTTTAGTGCCTACTATTCGCACAACACACACGTTGCAGAAGTAGCGCATCTAAAAATGGTAGATAATATTCCAGTAGTACATAAAGTGTTTTGTGCGGTAGATTGTGGTATAGTAGTTAACCCAATAGCTGCCGAAAATCAGGTAAAAGGAGGAGTTATAGATGGCGTGGGGCATGCGATGTATGGTGATTTAACTTTTGTAGATGGAAAGCCATCCAATAACAACTTTCACCAGTTTCGTTTAATTAGAAATATGGAGGCTCCAAAAGTAGCAGTATTTTTTGTAAAGAATAATTTAAGCCCAACTGGTTTAGGAGAGCCATCTTTACCGCCAGCTGGTGGTGCAGTTGTTAATGCAATTTACAAAGCAACAAATAAGCGTTTGTATAAACAACCCTTTATAAAGCAATTAAAAGATTTGGGTTAGATGCCTTTGTTGATATAGCTTGTAGTTATAAAGGTTGGAGGTGAGTTACTCTAAATTTTAAATTTCTTATAAAGTGTTACCTCATTTAGAAAATGGAAAATTTGAAAACAGCGTTATTGTTGATAGTTTTGAGGCAATGCCACCAAGTAGTGTTTTAGAAGAATACAATTTAGGTTTTATTGTAGCCAGTAAAATTATTTTTTCTTTTCTAAATTAAGATAAAGCTGTTCAACCTTATCTCTTGCCCATTGTGTTTTTCTTAAAAACTTAAGGCTCGACTTAACTGAAGGATCATTTTTAAAACAATTGATGTTAATTTCCATTGCTAATTTTTTCCAGCCATAATGTTCTACTAACCGATCTACTATAGTTATCAATTTTACCCCGTGCATCGGGTTATTGGCTTGTTCTTTTTGGTTACTATTTTCTTTTGCCATTAGTAAAATGATTAATTCTTTTTTAAGATTTTATCAGCAATTTGCTTCGCATCTAAGCAATACTTGTCAGTACCTTCTAATTTCCATTCGCCAGTTTTTTCAATGTAAAACTTAACTGTTTTTTCTACAACTGCTGAGTAGCCACCATACAATGCTAACATTTTTTGCACCTCTGCAAAATAGTCAGTTTTGCTTAATTCATTTTTCATTACCATATCCCAAGCTTTATTAATACGTTTAGATTGCTCTTTGTAAATTGGTTTAATTGTTTTATAAGCCATTAAAAAAAGAGAAAGCGCTTTAGCTTCTGGTGATGGTTTTTCTATTTTTTTTTTCATACTGTTTGTGTTGTACTAAATAAGTATTAAATGTAATTTAATATTTTTAATCAATTCTATTTCTATAGGTTTTTTCATAGAAAAGAAAGTTAGGAAAAAATGTTGCGTTTACCTGTGTTTTTTGTGCATTACATATCATATTTAAGTTTTTAACTCATATATCTTTCCTATTTGTGGTATGTTCACCTAATTTATTTTTGTATTTTGTTTGCAATGCATTAAAAAAATTTCTTAGGTATTGATCCATTAAATGTTGATACGATTTATTATCAGGGTGACGAAAAAAAGCACTCAATTCGTGTTTGCTTATTGCTCTGTTTATTAAAGCGAATAAGGCCAAGATGTCATCTGTTTTATAATCTAATGCAATTTTTAGTTTCCGAAGAATCATATTGTTGCTCAAAGGATCTTCTGGTTCGGGTTGTGGGCCATCTCTTTTTCCACGCTTTTCAATAATTAAGCCGTTGAGGAAAATGGATAACTCTTTATCTGTAATTTCTATTAATAAAGGGTCGTCGTCTTTTTTTAACATGTCACATACTTTGGCTCTATTAACATTGTAATTGGCTAATTTGAAAATTGCAATCATTTCGAGATCACTAAAGTCAAACAAGTAACGTAAACGTCTTAAAATATCATTATTGGTCATGTGCTGTTTTATTGGCCTTTTTGTTTTACATAATTTTAAAGTTACTAAGCTAACTCAATTATTTTGTTGTAACCTTAGTTGGTATGTATTAAACCCAACAATTCTATTCAAAAATAATATTATTAAATGATAATCAATATTTTATTAGCTGCCTTTTTTTGCACACGTATAACTTGCAAAAATAATACGAAGAACGGTGTTACCAAATTAGCCTCGATTGTAGTGGTTATGCCTTTTGCAGCGGTGGCTTCTGTGCCATGGCAAGGCATTTGAACGGAAAGCGAGACCAAGGTTTTTGTGTTGGTCAACTGTTTCGCTTCTAAAATTTAGCTGTTATTGGCGACCATAATTTATTTTTGTTTGAACATTTTATGAGTTTGTTTTGCGCTATTAAGTTGATAAATTTACTTTTATTGGTAGCTTCAAATTTTTAGCTAAATAATACTGTTCCTTCTCTGCGTTTGTCACCACTTCCATCTAACTGTCCATTTTCTTTTCGTGTAGCGCAATGTACGCCACCAAAAAACATTCCTTTATTTTTCCAGATGTTTATGGTTTCTTCTTGTTGTAATTCAATCGTTTTTAAGTCATCTTCTTTAAAACCGGGTTCTACTTCTAAGGTGTTGAACTCTAAATGCATTCGTGAATGTGCTACTGCCTCATTAACGGGCATTTCATATTTCACCAAATTTTCAATTACCTGCATTATGGCTGTTCTAATGCGGTTGCTGCCACCAGAGCCTAATGCGGCTTCTAAGCCTTTTTTACCAATTACAACTGTTGGCGACATCATAGAGGCAATACGCCTGTTGCAAGGCCAGTTATGAAAACCATTGGGCATTAAGTCGGCTTCGCCTAATATATTGTTGACCATAATACCTGTGTTGGGTACACAGTAACCGCTTCCTTCTCCGTGTGTAGTTGTGGTACTTACTGCATTTCCATTTTCATCAATAATACTAATGTGGGTGGTATTACCCAATACATTTAAAGTATTAACCGTACTCTTATTAACCTTACCTAAAATTTTATTATCTAAACCCTGCTTACGCTTTTCGTTTATAGTGCGCATGGTTTGCATTAAATTATTTAGGTTGCTTTGGCTATTGGCAATGCTGTCCGACATATTTAAGCCCATTTTAATTAGGCTGCCACCAAGGCTTGGCGGTGGGTTGGTAAATATTGTTTTATTTTGATAAGTAAATTTTATTGGTTTCCTTTTAACTGCTTTGTAATTTAAAAAATCTTCAAGGTGTAAATAACCGCCTTTATCTCGGCAATCGTTAACAATATTTTTAGCTATTTCTCCTTCATAAAATTCTCTAATTCCGTTATTGGCAAAGTATTCAAAAGTATCACCCATTTTTTTTGCGTAAGCTATTTCTCCACCTTTTAATAGTTTGCCCTTTACTTTAAAAAAGAAATCTTCTGTTGCTACGTGTTCCCATACGGGCAATACCATTTTAGCCAAGGTAGCTGTATAGTCAGAAAATTTGTAGCCATTTTTGGCCACTTCAATTGCAGGTTGCAATACTTCTTTAAAAGGCAAGCTGCCAAAGTCTTTATGTATTTGAAATAAGCCTTTTATGTTACCAGGCACAGTCATTGCGCCAAGGCCAATATGAAATTGTTGAATAGATCCACCAAAATCAAAATCGATAGGGAAAAAATCTAACTCTTCTACTGGTCGTTTTTTTACTGGTGTTTGCGAAAAGAAATCGTACAAAAGTGTTTTGCCTTTATTATGAGCTAACAAAAAGCCACTACCACCTGCAGATGTAAGTGTGGGTTCGGTAATAAAACTGGTGAAACAAGCCGCTACAACTGCATCAAAAATATTGCCACCACTTTCCATAATCGTTTTACCAGCTTCTGCCGTATATTTGTTGCCTGCTGCAATAACTCCTTTTGTTTTTTGAAACATTTTATTACTAATTTCTGTTATAATACCAATTTGGTAAAATAATTATTGTTTAATTAAATTTTATATGGATTCACTAACTCAATTTGCCCTTGGTGCTGCCGTAGGCGAAACCGTATTGGGCCGCAAGATAGGAAATAAAGCTATATGGCTGGGTGGCTTATTTGGCACAATTCCCGATTTAGATGTAATGCTCAACTTTGCATTAGAAACTACTATGAAGTTGCGGGTACATCGTGGTTATTCACATTCAATATTTTTTGCTATTGTTTTTGGAGCTTTCGCAGCATGGGCCCTAAAAAAAATTTTTAAAAAAGATGACTTGTCGTTTAACAGTTGGTATTTGTTTAGCTTTTTAACATTGGTAACCCATAGTTTGTTAGATAGCTTTACCACTTATGGCACACAACTGTTTTTACCTTTTAGCGATTTTAGGGTGGCTTTTAACAATATTTTTGTGGCAGATTTATTTTATACTATTCCTCTTTTGTTAGGCGTTTTGGCTGCCTTGTTTTTTGTAAGAAATAACAACAAACGTAGATGGGTCAACTGGTTGGGTATTGGTATTTCCAGTTTATACATGTTGTTTACTTTTGGTGCAAAGTTTTATACCAATGGTATTTTTGAAAAAAACTTGGCCTTGCAAAATATTAATTACGAACGCTATACTACCAGCCCAACTCCGCTAAATGCGTTTTTTTGGGGCATTACCGCTGAAGGTAAAGATGGCTATTGGTTGGGGCATTATTCTATATTTGATAAAGCATCAAACAATATTGAATTTACTTATTTAAAGAAGCAACCTAATTTACGCAAACGCTTTATTAACTACAAAAAGTTTGAAAACTTAACTTGGTTTAGCAGCGATTTTTATATTTTAACCCAACAAGCCGACCGAGTAGATTATGTTGATCTTCGTTTTGGGCCAATGGATTATACCAATATTGACCGCACTACTTTTCCATTTTACTTTAAAATAAAAGATAGCGAAAATGGCAACGATATTGACGTTTTTGAAAGCCGCGAAGTACCCGAAATAGACGGCAGTTTTAAGGAATACTTTAATAGATATTTGGATAGAGTTTTTGGTAGGGCGGGGTAGGAAGCTATTTCTGATTTGGCTTTTTAGAACCTAATAACAGGTTCAATGTTAAAATATTATATTTGTAAATGATACTCAAAAATAAATTATAAATAAATCATATTTAAAATCAATCGCTTTTTTGCTACAACAATTAGACAAATTTCTCACCACCACCGCCTCCTTCGTTTGGGGATTGCCTTTAGTAATTTTACTTATCGGTGGTGGTTTGTATTTATTAATCCTTACCCGCTTTCTCCCTTTTAAATATTTAAAACATGCCATACAAGTTACGCTTGGTAAATACGATGATAAAAATGATGAAGGAGAAATCAGTCATTTTCAAGCATTAACAACAGCTTTATCAGCCACTATTGGTATGGGCAATATTGCGGGTGTTGCAGTTGCCATTTCTATTGGCGGGCCGGGTGCTATTTTTTGGATGTGGATAAGCGGCATAGTTGGAATGTGTACCAAATTTTTCACATCTACTCTCGCAATTATGTACAGAGGAAAAGATTCTGCCAATCAACTACAAGGCGGGCCAATGTATTTTATTACAGAAGGTTTGGGCAAAAAGTGGAAACCGATGGCTATTTTTTTTAGCGTAGCAGGTTTAATTGGTGCTTTACCTGTTTTTAATGTAAACCAATTAACGCAAGCAATACGAGATATTTTGTTGACTCCCAACAACCTAAATTTTGGTTTTAGTTCTAACTTAGTAATTGGTGTTAGTTTGGCAATAATAACCGCAATTGTAATACTTGGTGGCTTAAAACGAATAAGCAAAACCACCGAAAAGTTAGTACCAGCAATGGTAGTTTTATACTTTGTTAGTGTATTAAGCATCTTAATATTAAACTTTGAAGAAGTACCCAAATATTTTTATTTAATTTTTACAGATGCTTTTGCTGCTAACTATTTTAAAGGCGATGCAATGTTTGGCGGTTTACTCGGTGGCTTAATTTTATTAGGCATAAGACGAGGAGCTTTTAGCAACGAAGCAGGCATAGGTACCGCCCCAATGGCACACGGCGCAGCCAAAACCAACGAGCCTGTTCGTGAAGGTTTGGTAGCCATGCTTGGCCCTGCTATTGATACTTTGTTAATTTGCACTTTAACCGCTTTGGCCATTTTGGTTACTGGCGTTTGGGAGACTACTGCCGCCAATGGCGTTACCCTAACTACCAATGCTTTTAACAATAGCTTTGGTAATTGGGGCAATTATATGTTGTTGCTTTGTATTGCGGTGTTTAGTATATCCTCCTTGTTTTCTTATGCTTATTATGGTACTAAGTGTATGAGTTTTTTAGTGGGCCACCAACACAAACATTGGTACAACTACATTTACATTGCCAGCATTATTATTGGGGCAACCACTTCATTAAATGCAATGCTTAACCTTATTGATACCGCCTTTGCTTTAATGGCAATTCCTACTATGACGGCAACTTTACTGTTATCGCCCAAAGTTATTAAAGCAGCAAAAAAATATTTTAGGGAATTGGATGGATTCAATAAAAAATCCGACTCAGTTTAATAACCAAGCCAGATATTTATTTTTTAGGAGAAATTTTTGAAGTCACTACATCAACCTTCTTTTACAAGAATTTCTGTATCTGTATCTAAACCTGTATCTGTATCTGAGTTATCAGATGAAATGATATTTTCGGTAACTTCTTTTTTAATTAAAGCATCGGGCAAATTCATTCCACTTTGATTTAAAAAGTCATTTAACTGAGGCATCATACCATACAAACCTTGTACAAAATTTCCTACGCCTTTTCCATTGCCATTGTCATAAACTACTACTTTATCAATTTCAATATCTTTAATTGCCTTGGTTTGAATTTCAGCCAATTCAGTTATTTTATCTAACATTAAATAACCCATTGCACTTTTCGGATCTCCGTTCGATGCTTTCACTAATTTTTCAAAACCCTCAGCTTGCTTTCTCAACAGTTCTTCTGTTCCTTTTGCCTGCGCCATGTATTTGGCTAGTATGGCATCTGCCTCACCTTTAGCTATTTCACGTTGCTGTTCTGCTTCTGCCTGTGCTGCAATTACTTTTTTCTGGCGCTCAATATCTGCACCAACAACTTCATCGGCTTCTCGTTTTGCCTTTTCCACCAACGCTCTTGCATCTTCTGCTTGTCTTTCCGCTGCGTAGGCTTCTTCTAACGATTTTGCGTGTGCCACTTTTTGAGCCGCTGTAGCTGCCCGTTCCGACTCCGCAATTTCAATATCTCTTTGCGCATCAGATTGCGCAATTTTTATCATAGAATCATTCTTTCCTTCCGTTGCAGAAGCTTTTGCTTTTGCTTCTCCAATTTCTGCCAAACCGTTTGCATCTGCTATTTTAATACGCTGATCTTTATTTGCTTGCGCCTCCCCAACTTCTGCTAAACTGTTGGCACTAGCTATTTGAATTCTCTGTTCTTTAGTAGCCCTCGCTTCCCCAATTTCTGCTAAACTGTTAGCATCAGCCACCTTTACCCGTTGTTCTTGTTTTGCATCCGCTTCACCAATTGCGCCACCTCTATCTTCAATGGCTACTTTTACCTTAGCATCGTTAATAGCTTTTGCAGCAGCTTCTTTACCTAAGGCTTTTATGTAACCACTTTCATCTTGTATATCGGTTACGTTTACGTTAATCAACTCTAAGCCTATCTTATGCAATTCGTCTCCAACATTGGCATACACCGATTTTACAAATTTATCCCGGTCAGTATTCAATTCTTCAATATCCATATTAGCAATAACCAAACGCATCTGACCCATAATGATATCTTGAGCCAATGAACTAATCTCATCTCTTTCTAAGGCCAACATGCGTTCTGCTGCAGCAATCATTAAATTTGGCTTGTTACTTATACCAACTGTAAATTGTGCTGGTACCGAAACCCTAATGTTTTGTTTCGATAAAGCATCTTGCAAATTAACATCAATACTTTGCGGTGTTAAATCTAAAAATTGATAGGCCTGAATTATTGGCCAAACAAAAGTAGCACCACCAGCATAGCATTTAGCCGATGCTCCGCCACCAGTTTTTCCATATACTACCAATATTTTGTCAGAGGGGCAACGCTTGTATCTGGAAATAAAAAACAGTACGAGTAAAAAAATTACAAAGCAAACAAATGCTAAAATAAATAGAATTCCTTCCATAATTTCATTAAATTTTTAGTGATTTATAAATATTATTATTTAAAAAATGTTTTTATTAAGATGTTGTTTTCAAGTATATCTAAACTGTTTTTTTTTGAGTTAAAAAAGTGCAGACAATAATATGTAGATGTGCTTTCATTAATTACAAAACATAGTTTACCCATATTAAAAGATTTAATTTTTTAAATGATGTTCGTAAGTTTAATAATTTGTCTCTAAATTTTACGCTTTTGCTACAAAGGCAATGTCTTCTTCTATTTTATGAATAAAAACAGATTCGCCAGTAGCAATTTCTGTGTGGTTAATACTTTTAGCTTTCAGTTCGCGTGTTGCGCCATTTACCAAAACCTGTATAATGCCCAAGCCTTTTTCTGGAATTTTTAAATACACTTTTGCAGTTTCATGCATTGCATCTTCAAATTCCCAATTAACATTTTCTGTTTGCGTTAAGAGCAATAAAAATATCTTTTTAATAAGCAGTACCGAAATATAACCACCAATTAGTCCAGCTAAAATTGCGACTAACGGATTAGCTTTTGTGGTTAAAATTACTTTGATTATCCAAGAGGATACGCTTATAAAAGTGAGCCCGCCTTTAACCAGGCCTATTCCACCAGTACTATCAACATCGGTGTCGCCACTTGGGAGATCAAAATCTAAATCAAGGCCACCAAGTATTGATAAAAAAAGTAGCAAAGTGAGAATGCCTCCGCTAAAAATTGAGATATAGGTAAGTATTTCGATTATTGGCATTTTAACGTTTTTTACTATATAATGAAAATCATCATAGTTTAGTTCCAACAATCATCTTTTATTGAAAGGAAAGATGAAAAAATTGCTTAACTTTGGTTTATAGCTATGCATCTTACAAAAAATATTATTGACAAGAGTTTTGCGATTTTCAAACAATTAAATATGCTTTAATGACTTACGCCATTGTCGACATAGAAACCACAGGTGCGTTTTCTCATTACAATGCAATAACCGAAGTAGGCATTATTATTACCGATGGCTACAAAATTTTAGATCAATACGAAACCTTAATTAAACCCCACGAAAACATACCCAACTTCATTACCGCATTAACTGGCATTGATGATGAAATGGTTGCAAATGCGCCCAATTTTGAAACCGTAGCACCTAAAATTTTAGAATTTACTAAAGGCCATATTTTTGTAGCGCATAACGTGGCCTTTGATTATGGTTTTTTACGCAAAGCCTTTAAAGCTTACAATTTTCATTTTTACCGCAAAAAAGTATGTACCGTAAAGCTAACTAAAGCCGTGTTGCCCAATTTGGCCAGCTATAGTTTAAGTAAAATTACGCATCAACTAAAACTAACACACAACAACCGCCACAGGGCAATGGGCGATGCTTTAGCCACATTTCATTTGTTTAAATTATTGTTTAACCGAGGTGGGGAAGATTATATAAAAACTGCCCTGAAAAAACAAAGCCTCAACAACAAGTTACCACTTAACCTGCCCGCAAAATACTTTAACGCTTTACCCGAAGAAACTGGCATCTATCAATTTATTGATGAGAAGGGAAAAATTTTATACATCGGTAAAGCCAAAAATATAAAGGCTCGTATTATCACCCATTTAAATAGTAAAAACAAAAAACAACAACGGTTGCAGCGTGCCGTTTACAAATTAATATTTGAAGTAACTGGTAGCGAGTTAATTGCCGAGTTGTTAGAAAGCCAATTGATTAAACAACACCTACCGCCTTTAAACGTAGCACAACGAAGAAACACTACTAATTACGGCATTATTGGTTACGAAGATATGGCAGGTTACCAACGCTTAGCCATTTCGGCCAACTGTAAAAAAGTAGCACCTTTGGCTTGGTTTACTAATCTTACTTCTGCGCGTAACGAGTTGGCTCATATTTGCGAAAACTTTAATTTATGTGCTAAGCTTTGTGGTTTGCAAAATGTTACCAAAGCGTGCTTTAATTATCACCAACAAAAATGCAAAGGTGCTTGCATACAATTAGAAACCACAAAAAAATATAATAACAAAGTAACCAAAGCCATTAAAACCTTACAACAACAAACCATTAGTTACCTCCTATTTGACAAGGGCAAAAAAGCCGACGAACAAACCTTTGTTGCCGTTAGCAATGGCAAGTATTTGGGCTACGGATTTATACCTAAAAATGTAGAAATTAATAGTTTAAAAAATGCACAACAATACTTACAAGCCAAAATTGATAACCGAGATGTTCAACGAATTTTGGCGAAACACCTTAATGCAGCAAAGTTGAAAATTAAAGTAATTAGTTAGTTTGCCTATTAGCGTCAAACTAATAAAAACCTCAAGGCAATTGTTTAAAAATCTTTACAAAAAGTATTTTTTTTATCGTTATATAATAGGTTTTTAGAAGCGAAACATTTCTCCCCACATAAATTTTGGACCCGCCATCCGTTCAAATACCATTTTGTCTAAGCCTCGTAGGCTAAATCAAAACACCCAACAAAAAATGGTATAACCACTCCTGTCGGGGCTATTTTTCTAACTTCGCCCAGCCGTAGTAACCTTTTTTTAAAAAAAATAATTGATATAAACTTTATTTCCCAAAAAAAATATCTTTCATCATATTTTGGATACTCACCAAAGCAATCATCCTAAAATTTTAATCAAAATTAATTAGCCATCATTAAGTTGAAAAACTATTAAGATTACTTATATTTCCTGCCTAAAATAAAAACAATTGAAGCAACAATTGCAAAAGCTGGCCAATATAAAAGAATTGGCAAAATTGGGTGGCGGTGAAAAGCGAATTGAATCGCAACATAGCAAAGGTAAACTAACCGCCCGTGAGCGCATTAAATTGTTAGTAGACGAAGGTAGCTTTGAAGAAACTGGCATGTTGGTAACCCACCGTTGTACCGATTTTGGTATGGAAAAACAAAAGTTTTTGGGCGATGGTGTAGTAACTGGTTACGGCACCGTTAATGGTAAATTGGTATATGTTTTCAGTCAAGACTTTACCGTTTTTGGTGGTTCGTTATCGGAAACACATGCTGAAAAAGTAGTGAAGCTAATGGATTTAGCATTAAAAAATCCTGCCCCAGTTATTGGCTTAAACGATAGTGGTGGCGCGCGTATTCAAGAAGGCGTTAACTCGCTCGGTGGTTATGCCGATATTTTTTATAGAAATACTATGGCTTCTGGTGTTATACCACAAATAAGTGTAATAATGGGCCCGTGTGCTGGCGGTGCAGTTTATTCGCCAGCTATTACCGATTTCATTTTTATGGTAGAAAACACCAGCTATATGTTTGTTACCGGGCCAAATGTAGTAAAAACAGTAACCCACGAAGAGGTAAGTAGTGAGCAATTAGGAGGAGCTTCTGCACATTCCATAAAATCGGGTGTTACGCATTTTAGTTGTGTTAATGAAGTAGCTTGTATCAAACAAGTAAAGCAATTATTAAGTTTTTTGCCGCAAAGTTGTAACGAAAGATCACCCATAAAAACTTATAACGAAAGCGATGAATTACGCCCCAAATTAAATAGCATTATACCAGAAAATCCTAATCAACCTTACGATATAAGGGACATAATTAACTTAACTGTTGATAAGGAATTTTTTGAAGTGCATAAAAATTATGCAGAAAATATAGTAGTTGGTTTTGCACGTATAGGTGGCAGAAGTATTGGTGTGGTTGCCAATCAACCAGCATATTTAGCGGGCGTTTTAGATATTAATGCCAGTAAAAAAGCGGCTCGTTTTGTTCGCTTTTGCGATAGTTTTAATATTCCACTTTTAGTATTTGTTGATGTGCCTGGTTTTTTACCTGGTACCGACCAAGAGTGGAACGGCATTATTAACAATGGAGCGAAATTGTTGTATGCTTTCTGCGAAGCAACCGTGCCTCGTATTTCGGTAATTACCCGCAAAGCTTATGGCGGTGCGTACGATGTAATGAACAGTAAACACATTGGTTGCGATATTAACTATGCTTGGCCAAGTGCCGAGATTGCAGTTATGGGTGCTAAAGGTGCCAGCGAAATTATTTTTAGAAAGGAAATAAAAGCTGCTGACAACCCAGAAGCTACTTTGTTAAATAAAGAAAATGAGTATAAGGAAAAGTTTGCGAATCCTTACCGTGCTGCTGAGCGGGGCTTTATTGATGAGGTGATAGAACCAGCTCAAACAAGAGCTAAGTTGATAAAAGCATTTAAAATGTTGGAAAATAAAAAAGCAAGTTTACCAGCCAAAAAACACGGAAATTTGCCACTTTAGTCGACATTCAATTACATAACTTTATGGAGCACATTACTTACGAAGATTTTGAAAAAGTAGATATTAGAGCAGGTACTATTATTGCCGTTGATGATTTTCCTAAAGCAAGAAAAGCGGCATACCAAATTACTATTGATTTTGGCAACTTGGGAATTAAAAGATCGAGTGCACAGATTACTGAGATTTATGCTAAAGAAGATTTGTTAGATCGACAGGTTATTGCGGTTGTAAATTTTGCACCAAAACAAATTGCTAACTTTATGTCGGAATGTTTAGTGTTAGGAATTTACAATGTTGATAACCAAGTGGTTTTAATGAAGCCGGATTATACTGTGCCTAATGGTGGTAGGCTTTTGTGATTTTTATATTAAAAAAAGCAATGGTTTTTTTGCCTTGAAAATAAATGATGTGATGATTTTAAAAATTTACCACAGCGGAACAAGGCTTCCATATTAGCCCCGACAGGAGCGGTATACGGCCCTTTTGACATTATAATAAAAGGGGCCGTATTTAGCGGATGGCGGGACTGAAGTTGATGTGAGCCTTTAAAATTTCGCTTCAAAAAAAAATTACTGTACAACTATTTGCTGCGGTAAGCGCATTTGAATGCCACTCATTTCGGTTAATTCTTTTATGTTTTTGTAATATTTATAAAATGGGCCTAACTCTTTTTTTATGGTACTTTGCTTGCTTTGCGCTCCAAAATCTTTCATTAGTTTTGTAATTGGATCTTCTGCTGCCGGATAATTACTCACTCTGTAACTGTCAATATTTGCCAATTCGGCAGCTTTTGCAATTGCATTATTAAGGTTACCGATTTCATCAATTAAACCTATTTCTTTTGCTTTTACACCCGACCAAACTCGGCCCTGGGCAATTTTATGCACTTCATCAACTGGCATATTTCGGCCGTTGGCAACACGCTGTAAAAAAGTATCGTAAATATCGTCCACTCCATTTTGTATAATGGTACGCTCGGCCTGGTTTACTGGGCGATTAACGCTTCCTAAATCTGCAAACTCCGATGTTTTTGCGGTGTCGAAAGTGATGCCCATTTTATTATTAAAAAAGCCTTCCATATTTGGCATTAAACCAAACACACCTATTGAACCGGTTATGGTATTTTCTTCTGCAAAAATATAATCGGCATTACAAGCTATGTAATAACCACCGCTGGCTGCTAAATCGCCCATAGAAACTACAATGGGAATGCTGTCACTTTTAGCGGTTTCCATTTCGTGCCAAATAATGTCGGATGCTAGGGCACTTCCTCCGCCAGAATTTACTCTAAGTACAATAGCTTTTACATTGTCTTTTCTTCTAATTTTTCTAATTACCTTTTCGTAATCGTAAGAGCCTATGGTGCCATTTTTACCAGCTCCATCAACTATATTACCGTAAGCATAAACTACTGCAATTTTATCGCTGCTGGTACCCTTTTTTATTTTTTTACCTTTATTAGCAGCATAGCTTGAAAGATTTGAGGTACTTATTTTTTCATCTTCCTCTAAACCTAATTTCGATCTTAAAATATTTAATGCTTCGTCTTTATAAGTTAATTTGTCAACCAAGCCATAAGTTAAAGCATCTTCGGCTCTTCGTACTTTAAGCTCTTCAACAATATTGTTTAGCTCATTGGCTGGTAGGTTTCTATGTGTGGCTATTCCATCAATAAAAATGTTGTAAAAATCTTTTAGAAAAGCTTCTGTTTGCAGGCGGTTTTCTTCACTCATTTTGGTTAGCATAAATGGCTCAACCGCACTTTTAAAACCACCAACTCTAAATATTTGTGGTTCTATCTCAAGTTTATCTAATGCGCCTTTAAAAAACATTTTTTCACTTCTAAAGCCTCTTAAATCAACCAAACCCATTGGGTTTAGCAACACACTATCGGCTACAGAAGCTAAGTAGTAGGCTTGTTGGCTGTACAATTCGCCATAAGCTAAAATCCATTTCCCGCTGGTTTTAAAATCAATTAAAGCATCGCGTATAGCATCGGTTGTGGCAAAGCCTGCGGGTAAGTTTTTCAATTCTAAAAAAATACCTTTTATGTTTTTATCTGTTTTAGCGCTTTCAATACCAGCTACCAAGTCATTTAGTCCATCTTGTTTTTCTGCTTGAAAAGTTAGTGGGTTAATATTTGCGAAAGGATTGGATTTGTCGGTTTTTTCGGTAATTGTATTGCTAAATGTAGCATATAAGGCGGTGTTAGGTTTTATAGTATCACCTTTTTTACCAAAAGCACTTGCAACAATACCCACAAAAAATAGCATAAAAAAGCATATTCCAAAAAACAGAAATAAGCCAATTAAAGTTGCTAAAACGTATTTTATAAATTTCATTCGATTAAATTATAATGTTTGTAACAAAAAAATTGCCTGCAAAATTCCAAAATTAACTTGTAATTTATCTAAAAGTACGTAAATTATCTATTTTTGCAGGGTATGATAAATTTGTATTTGCTAAACGGCTCTAATATCGGTAATAGAGCCGATAATTTAAAAAAAGCGGAGCATTTGCTTAATAGAGAATTTGGTTTGGCATTAAAAGTATCTAATATTTACGAAACGCAGGCTTGGGGTAATACTAATCAACCCAATTTTTTTAATCAAGCTCTTTTGTACCAATCTAATTTAGCACCTTTACATCTATTAAAAACAATTAAAGCAATTGAAAAAGAAATAGGTGGAGAGCATAAAGAAAAATGGAGTGCAAGGATAATAGATATTGATATTATTTTTTATGGAGATGCGCTAATTGAAAGTGATGAGTTAACCATTCCACATGCTTTTATGCATTTACGAAATTTTGCATTAGCACCATTAAATGAAATTGCACCTAAATACATTCACCCAAAATTGCAAGTTTCGGTAAATGAAATATTTAAAAACTCAATGGATAAACTAAAAGTTGAAAAAATTATACCCAATGAAGTATAAGTTTATTACAGTTGAAGGCAATATTGGGGCAGGGAAAACCTCGCTTACTAAAATGTTAGGGAAACATTATAATGCAAAGTTAATTTTAGAAACTTTTGCAGAAAACCCTTTTTTACCTAAGTTTTTTGAAGATGCAAAACGCTATGCTTTTTCGGCAGAGTTGTTTTTTTTGGCAGATCGCTATCAACAACTACATCAACAATTAAAGGCATTTAATATGTTTAGTAGTCAAACTATTTCCGACTATGTTTTTGTAAAATCGCTACTGTATAGTAAAGTTAATCTATCAGAAGATGAGTTTAAGCTTTTTCAACGTATATTCAACATAATGTATCCATCATTACCCGAGCCAGATTTGTTGGTTTATATTCACTCCTCTGTTGAAAGAATAATTAAGAATATTAGAAAAAGAGGCCGAAATTTTGAACAATCTGTAAGTGAAGCATATCTTTTAAAAATACAAAACGCCTATTTTAGTTATTTTAAACAAAAACCAAATATTAAAATTTTGGTGATTAAGGCAGACGCAATTGATTTTGTTAACAATGCAGCGCACTTTAGCAAAATTGTAGAATTACTCGAAAAAGATTATCAAAAAGGGGTAAATTATCTTGATATTTAATTAAAAACTACCATTTATCAACAGCGATTTAGGAGTTTAAATAAAAAATTGGTTTGATTTTTGTTTATCAAACAACATAATCAACTTTTTCACTAAAAATATTGGGCCTCTCAAATAAAATAACGATCTTGCAATCTTGAAAAGCTTAAATTTTTAATTAAAAAATAATATATAAATTTCATTTTGTTATGAATAACTTTTACAAACTTTCTAAACTTACAAAAAGCTTGACTGCTTTATGTTGTTTGGTCTTTTTAACAAATAGCCTAATTGCGCAGGTTGATTGCCCTACAAATACCGATCTCGGT
>ENA-ORXT01001213-ORXT01001213.1-marine-metagenome-genome-assembly--contig:-NODE-1213-length-35636-cov-4.341967_pt1 | contig 35636 bp, 21 predicted proteins | sample MGYA00237868_ERZ511482 | MGnify/ENA metagenome assembly ERZ511482 | reverse complement strand
AATAAATGCCGCTCCCAATACCATTGTACCAATGATTGAACCTACATACGATTCAAAAAGATCGGCACCCATACCAGCAACATCACCTACGTTGTCCCCCACATTATCTGCAATCGTTGCAGGATTCAATGGATGATCTTCAGGAATACCTGCTTCTACTTTACCTACCAAATCTGCTCCAACATCGGCTGCTTTTGTATAAATACCTCCACCTACACGTGCAAACAATGCAATAGAGGAAGCGCCAAAAGAAAAACCCGTTAAAACAGTAATGATTTTGTTTATATCCCAATCAGTTACGGTACTAAAGATGGCAAAAAGACCACCAAGTCCCAATAGTCCCAATCCAACAACTCCCAATCCCATCACAGAACCACCAGCAAAAGCGACTTCAAGAGCTTGTCCCAAACTGGTACGAGCAGCATTTGTGGTACGTACATTTGCTTTGGTTGCTACCTTCATACCAATATATCCAGCAGCGGCAGAACAGATGGCACCTAATATAAAAGATGCAGCAATTATAGGCGAAGAACCCGCTTGCATATAACCTGCGACAGCTAATAAAACAGCCACTATTATAACAAAAATAGACAAGACTTTATATTCAGCACCAAGGAATGCCATTGCACCATCAGCGATGTACTTAGCAATCCTTGCCATTTTTTCTGTTCCTACTTCTTGCTTTGATACCCAGGCAGAACGCCAAAAGGTGTAGCCTAAGGCGATTACACCAAGTATGGGAATTATATAAATGATCGTTAGAGCCATACTAAAATTTGATTTGTTAAAGTTTAAATTTGTTCTCTTTGAAAATTTTTGCCTCCAACAGGAACATATTTTGAACACAAGATTTATGCGCTTTTGTCATAAAACTTATAGATGAACCTGTTTCGACAATAATTTTCAAAAAAAATGAACTTTCTATAGTTTAGGGCGCAAAGGTAAGAAAACAGTTGTAAGTGTTAATGATTTGCGTGAAAAAGTTTATCATTGAGCTTATTTATCAAAAGTCCCCACCAAATAATCTATCTGTGTTTTGGTCAAAATCAATTGGTAAATGGCGTTGACTTTATTAAAGGCTGCGTTGAGGTATTGATTTTGTACATTTCTAAAGTCTAGAGAAGTAAGCCTTCCGGCTTTAAAGCGTTCTTCGGTAATGCTTAGGTTTTGCTGACTGAGCTGGAGTTGCTCATCAGCCATTTGTATAAGTGTTCGTTGGTTGTCGTAATTGGCAATTAAGATGTCGAGTTGATTTTCGAGGGCGACTTTGGCTTCTAAAACATTCATTTGGGTCAATTCTTCCTGAAGTTTGGCATTTTCAATGTTCGCTTTTCGCACACCACCATCGTACAAACTCCAACTGGCATTGACATTTAATCCGATGTTCGCCTGTGAACCAAAAACAAACGCAAAAGGATCGCCAGTTGCTGGATTTTCTTTGAAAAACTTAAAGCCATTTTCTGAAAAACCCAATGAACCATTAAGACTGATGGTTGGCTTTCGTGATGCATCGGCAAGTTGGGTGTTTAGCATATCTAATTCGGCAATGAGTGCCAAACTTTTTAGGGTAAAATTTTCTTCTGCCAATTTATCTTTTAAGGCGGACTCGTCGATTTCTTCTATGGTGGTATTCAAACTTTCGGTAAAAATATAATTACCCATTCCTACTATATCTAATACATCATAAAAATTCCGCTTGGCAATTTCTACTTGAATTTCCTGAGAAGTTACATTGGTTGAATCGTTCAATACATTGCTGGCAAATTGTAAAATATTGTAAGAATTACTAGAGCCAAAATCTTTTTTTATTTCTTCATAATCCAAACGGCTCTTTGACAATCTAAAGCTTTCTTTTAAAACATTCAATCGTTCTTCTTGTAATAAAATGGCATAGTAACTGTTGTAGACATTTCGAAACAACTCTTGAATACCTGTTTCTTGTGCCAATCGCTGTTGGTCTACCGCCAATGCCAACTGATCCTTAGCAATACTGATTCTGCCTCCACTATACACCACCCAATTGGCATCTGCTGCTACGCCCAAAGTACCGTTATAAAAATTACCTTGTAAAAAGCTGGCTGGATTATTATTGTTGGTCAACGTATTGTTAAAGAATCCCCTCAAATCTACTGTAATGCCCTTTCCAGCTCTTGCCCAAGTATTATTATTTTCAGCAATCTTTACCGACTGCTCATCAATTTTTATCCTAAAGTTGTTTTCCAACCCAATGACAATCGCCTTTTCCAAGGTCATCACTTCAGCAGTATCTTGTGCCTGAACAGCAGTAGACACTATAAAAAACAATATTATCAAGTAAAATCTCATGTCAAATTATTCTATGTTAATAGTGGTGTTGAGACTGGTCTAAATAATAATCAAATCCCGACATCTCAAACTCACGATGTCCCGAAATCCATCAAACAATTTTCCCCATCACCTTTAAGGCAATAAATACCAAAGCACCAATAGATGCGAATAGTAAAATGGCAAATATCAAGGTCAAAGGCCAAGGGTGTTCTCTATTTGGATAGGCAGGTTCGACCATTGCTGGCAACAAATCTTTTCCTGTCCAAAGGGTCGTAGCAGTCAATCTAATTTTATTCGCCATAACCAATAATGCTGGAATCAAGGCAAGCAAAATAAAGGTGCCAAAAATCAACCCAAATGCAACAGAAGTCGCCATCGGAATCAAGAATTGTGCCTGTACACTTTTTTCGGTTAAAATGGGCAACAAACCTGCAACAGTCGTTACAGTGGTCAAGGTAATTGGTCTAAAACGAGACAAACCTGTTTCATAAAGTGCCGTTTTGAAATCTATGTTCTCTTTTATTTTTGAATTAAAAGTAGAGATAAAAACTAGGGCATCGTTGACAAAAATACCAATCAATGCAATGATTCCTAAGACCGATAAAAAGCTAATGGGTGTGCTGGTCATCCAATGTCCCAAGCCAACTCCAATAAAGCTAAAAGGAATTAACATAAAAACAATCATTGCTTGACTCACTGAACTAAAAGTAATGATGATCACAAAAAACATACACATCAAAACAATGGGCATGACTCTTCGCATAGAAGCAATAGATTCTGCATTGCTTCTGGCTTGTCCCTCAAAACCAACGCCAACAGAAGGATATTTTGCCAACACTTTCGGTAGTATGATGGCCTTTATATCATTGTTGATGTCGCTCACCGAAGCATCGTCGGTACCAACATCTGCGGTAACCCGAATTTCCCGCTGTCCATCAATGTGATTAATTGCCACCACTCCCCTTTCGGTCTCAAATTCAACCAAATCTCGCAATGGAACAGCCAAGCCGTTATTGGTTCGAATACGCATATCGGCAAGATCGGCAATGGAACTTCTATCGTCCAACTTATACCGAACCCAAACTTTGACTTCATCTGAACCTCTTTGCAATCGTTGTATTTCAGCACCAAAAAAACCTTGTCGTATCGAACGCATAATGTCTCCCAAGGTCAAGCCTAGATTGTAAGCTTGCGGTTTTAAGTTCAGGCTTACTTCCTTAAGTCCTTCCTTATTAGAATCTTGTATGTCGGTCAAATCAGCAATACTTCTCAGCTCACTTTTCAACTCATCAACGGCTTGTTCCAACTCTTTGGCATCGCTACTTAATAATGAAATAGAGACGGGATCACCAAAAATTCCACCTAAGCCAAAAATAAGTTTATCGGCTTCGGGTACAGCACCCAATTTTTCCTTAATGGCATTGGTCACCATTCTATTTTTCACCTCTTTTCGTTCCTCACCATCCATCAAATAAAAGTCCAACTTTCCCTGATAGGTATTTGGACCAATCGACTTTTGAATCAGCTCAATGACATTCCCCTCTCCACCAAAATATTGCTCTTTATATTCTTCATTGACTTCTTGAGCAGCGGTTTCTATTCGTTCTAAAATTGCATAGACTTGATCATCGGAAGTTCCAGCAGGCATTTCTAAGGTAACAGAGAAGTCATCTCGTTGGACATTGGGGAAAAACGTTCCTTGAATCAAACCACCTTGTAACGCACCAAAAACAACCAACATTCCAGCAATACAAATCGCCAAAGTAGGAATGGGAAATTTCATAGAAAACTTAAGAACTGGACTGTACAATGTGTTTTTAATAAAAGACATAATCCCATCAAAAAACTGCATTACTTTGTTTGGCTTTTCTCTCAAAGCTTTGGAGTGGGCAATGTGGGCTGGTAAAATTAAAACACCTTCTATAAGAGAAAAAATCAAGGTGGCACTAATGACAATCGCCATTTCACTAAAAATATCTCCCAACCTTCCTTCTATAAAAAGGAAAGCAGAAAAAGCAATGACTGTCGTTAAAATAGAGGCACTAACTGCTGGTAAAACTTCTAAGGTTCCCTCTCTTGCTGCCTCAAAAGGTTTGGCTCCCCTTTCATAATGCTGAAAGATGTTTTCCGCAATGACAATTCCATCATCTACCAGAATACCAATAACGATGATCATTCCAAAAGTGGTAATGACATTGATGGTCAACCCTATATAAGCTGCAACCAAAAACATTCCTGCAAAGGATATTGGAATTGCCAAGGCAACCCAAAAGGCAAGACGGATGTTAAGAAACATTGCTAAGAGCAACAAGACCAATAAAAACCCGATGGCTCCATTTTTATAAATAAACTGAATTCGCCCATTCAAGTATTTTTTTCCATCTCGAATTTGGCTAACAGTAAAAGCTGGATTGGCTTCTTTAAAGGTTTTTAAATATTCCTGAGTCGAATTAGAATTTTCGAACATATCTTCGGCTCTTGTACTTAAAACCGTTACGATTACAGCCGTTTTACCATTTACAAAAGAACGCACTGGAGAATCTTGCCACTGATCTTTAACATCAGCAATTTCACGCAATTTTACCAAACCCCCATCAGAAGAACTCCGCACAACAATGTCCTCAAATGCTTCCGCATAGTATTGCTTGTTTTTGGCGCGAATCAGTAATTCTTCCTCTTGAGTTTTAATGGTTCCCCCTGTTGTCAATAAATTGGTTTTGGCGACTGCGGCAACCGCTTCATCAAAGGTCAAATTCATTGCCCGCATATCTGATTCCCTAAAACTGATTTCTATTTCTTCATCGGGAAATCCGTCTATGGTTACTTTTGAAATGCCATCCAAAGCCAACAAATCGTCTTCCATTTTCCGAGCAGTCTTTTTAAGGGTCCTCAAATCGACATCGCCACTAAGTGAAAAAATATACGCCTGCACCGATGGATTTATTTTGTAAATAATGGGCGGTTCTAAATCGGCAGGAAAAGAACTGATTTGATCTACAGCATTTTTGACATCCTGTATGACCAGATCAATGTCATAGCCCTTTTGAATCTCCACATTAACAGAAGCTGCATTCTCAGAAGACGATGAGGTGGTTCTCTTTACACCCGTCACGCCAATCAAGTTCTCTTCGATCTTGGTAACAATACCCTCTTCCATTTCTTCGGGAGAAGCACCAGGATACACCAATTGGATGTTGATGTTGGTAAGAGGTGTTTCGGGAAAAAAGCTGGTTTTGAGTTGACTCAAACCAAAGGCTCCAATGATGAAAAGGAACACCATTAAGAGATTGGCTGCAACTGCATTTTTTAGGAAAAAATTGATTATACTTCTCATCTCTTAGCTTTTTCGCAAACTCAATTCTTGACCACTATAAATATTGTTTACACCAGAAGTAATCACTTGATCTGTTTCACTCAAACCTTTAACAATTACTTGCTGATCCTTTCTTGCCACAATCTCCAACGCTTTCTTGACCGCTTTCCCATTTTGGTAAACCCAAACATGGTTTTGATCTATAATGACTGCACGAGGAATTTCACTAACACCCGAAAGTTCTTTTCCAGCTAAGGTTCCTTTTAAGAAAACACCGTCACGCAAACCTTTACCAGTAACCGAAATATAAACAGGAATGGATTGAGTGGCTTGGTCTAATTGATTGGAAATTCGACTCACACTTCCAGTCCAGGTTGCACCCAAAGACTCAGAAGACAAACTTACTTTCTGACCCGTAGATACATATTTAATATCGTCCATTGCCAAAGGCGCCACCATTTCAAAACGAGAAGTGTTCATCAACTGCCCCAAAGTCATTCCAGGTGTTACCAGAGAACCAGGATAGGCACTGACCGACAAAAACACGCCACTAAAAGGCGCATAAATATTGTAATTACCCATTCTATCTTCTGCACTCTTAATGCTGTAATAGAGATTATAAATGTTTTTACCAGCAATGTAATATTTTTCTTTGTCGGTTTGAGGTTTGGGTAATTCCTTTAATACACTTTTCACATCCATTTCATCCAAATATCTTTTCCAAGAATCAAAAGACTGTGGGTGGTCAAATTTCAAATCGGGCATAATTTGCGTAATGGCATTAAGCAAACTACTTCTTTGCGCATACAAACTCAACTTTTCATCACTATTGGCTACTTGAAACAACAAATCGCCTTTAGAAAAATAACTGCCAATTTTATGGTTTTTGCCCGTTGAGAGCAAACGCCCTGTAACCTCAGAACCCAAGCTTACTTTTTCGTAGGCACTCAATCGACCATCCAAAGCAATTTCACTAGACAAAGTAGTGGGCGCAAACTGTGCCACATTTACTTCTCTGATTACAACTTCTGGCTTTGCATCCGATACTGTTGACGTTTTTTTCGCTTTTAAGACTTGAAAAGCAAGAGCAGCGCCCAACAAAATAACCAAGGTCAATATGCCCGAAATGAGCCATTGTCTTTTTTGCATTATATTTAATTTTCTTTTATTACTTATACTTTTTCAGGACCAAAGAATTATTTACTTTGTAGTTCATCCCCCAACAATATCTAGCGGTGCAGGTGCGCATCATGCCTTATCACCCCTGAACAACACTCTAAAATAGCATTAGTTTTTTCAATGGGTTATTTTTTGACAAAAACGTAATGTACATCTATTCATTACCCTAAGAGCTTATTGAGACTTTTAAAATCAGCTGAAGATTCTTTATTTTATCAATCGCTGATAAGCGTTCAAAAAAAATTAAACATTGATGCAACCGATTTAGAATAATTTTTGTCTAAGAAATGATACTGGTATTATATAACACATTAAACACTTATTGGTAAATATAGTAATGTCAAATATTTAAAACCAGAAAAAAGGTATCTGTTTATCATAATATCAAACAGATCTAATATTCTTAACTCAATAAGTCTTAGCTATCCTAAATACAGTGTGTATTAAGTTTTTTCAGGTTTCAAACAATGCTCCATATGTCCTATCGTCGAAATGACACTTGGGATGTGCTTAAAACAGGCTACTCTTCTAAAGTTGCCGAACTGCTTCGTTGCATATACCCCTCGATCGTAGCGACGAACCGTACGCTCGGGGTACGATTAGTCCGAACCCCGAGCGTAGCCGAGGGGTGGTTTAGAAAAAATAATCAGCAACTTTAGGCGGGTAGCTTTAAAACACATAAAAAACTTGTTACACACTGTATTAAATGTAAAGAACTTAAATATAAAGAACGAATGAAAAATTTAAAAAAGTTCAAAGAACAGAAGCCCAACTCAAAAGCATTAATTCCAAGTGATCAAAAAAAAGTTTCTAAGAAAAAGAGATTGGAACCTTACACTAAAACTAAAAGTCAAAAATTTACCAAATACTTAGAAGAAGAATAGTATGAAACCCAAAGTAGTCAAAGATTATGATAAGCTTGATGTGGAAATCCAAGAACAAATCAAATTGTTTTACCCTTATGGATTCGCAGACAAACTCATCACCTTTAAAAACATAAAAGGATCGTTCGTAAGTGCCTTGCCTTTTGAAACAGACGATAAGTCCTACTTGATTAGAATGACCAAAGTAGAAGCTAAGGAAATCATCTTAGAAGACAGCGATTATGATGAAAACGGTATGCTGAAAGATGAAGTCATGGAGGAATACAATGACAAATATGAGGTGGAAGAGATTGAATTGGATGAAGAAGATATGGACGACGAGGACAATGACGATATGGATGACGACGACGATGATGTGTAGTAAAGGTTTGTCGCTAGATAAGAGACATTAGACTTTAAATTGCTGTTTTTTGAAACGATACCAAAGTCTGAAGTCTCACATCTATACAATCAATCTTTCCACAAAAAAGGATACAAAATCAGGGAGAGCGTGAGCGTTAATACAAACAGCGCCGCCAACATACCCAAATCTTTATATAGATTGACAGAAGTAATCTCGGTCATAGCGGCTTTTGATGCACTGATGAGCAACATAATGACTGGTATCAATATCGGGAAGCTCAGAATGGGAACCAGCGTGGAATTTCCGCCTGCTTTAAAGGCAATAGCGCCCGACATAGAAAAAACGGCTGCAAAGTTGGCGCAGCCGAGCACCAATACAAGTAAAAACAAACCAGTGTCTAAAACAGGGTAGCCTAAGAGCAAACTATAAACAGCTAAGGCTAAAATACTTATAAGTAATAATAAAAAAAAGTTGAAAAATATTTTAGTAAACACAACCTTTTCAGGACCGACCAACGTATAATAATACAACTGACGACTTGTGGAGTCTTGTGTGAAACTTTTCGCAACTGTATTTGCAGCCGAAAAAAGCAGGATAATCCAAAAAATGCCAAGCCAAGTAGTCGAATCAATCTCTCGAAAGGTCGTGTAGACCAAAAATACGGTTCCCCCAACATATAATAATAAACCATTTATAGCGTACTGCTGACGCAGTTCGAGTTTTAAATCTTTTTGGAATAAGTACCAGCTGTCTTTGAGGAAATTCATCTGTTACAAAGCTACACAGCATATTCTAAAAAGTACCAATTACCATTACCTAACTTCGTTTTTTAGAGAATAATTTTAATGATTTTAGAAGAACATTCTATTGGAATGGTCTAAATGAATAGGTTTGTCATAAGTCAAGCGTAAACTTAAGGTTGTACCTTAGTTTGTGTTTGGGACAGATTTAAATTGTTCTTCCTATCTAACCGGCTAATTTTGTTTTGCGCCAAGGAATCGCTGAGTTCATCAGCATCCTACTATTATCTTATTGTCAATTTTTAAGGGTGTTTGCTTTTTTAAAGCGAATAAAATTGGTCTGTCTTTTTTAGACAATCAATCACATCTCTTAAGCATTTAATGGAGTGTTTTTCAATACTGTTGCCTATTTATTATGTCCAGCAGAAAGAAAAGCAAGTCAGATAAAATAGTCTATGACTCATTGTTTGGGCTATCGAATGATCACTACTCTATAAATTTAAATTGATGCACATTGTGTGTAACAATGTTGAGGTAAGTTCGTGCAAAATTTCAAAGCCACATTGATTTTAATTATAAAACTTTGAAAAACCATAAGTTATAAAGATCATTTTTTGAATTTTAACTTCATAAATTTGTCAAAATTAGTTTATTAGATCAATTAAGTGAAGGTTCTTTAATCAAAATAAAATTTCAAACACAATATTAAATACATATACAATAATTAAATAAAATATTAACCATGAGAATAGCGTCTTACCAACTATTTGCAATTCTTCTAATTGGTAGCTTGAATATTCAAGCACAAGAAGTAAGGACCTTCGATGGGTCCGATAACAATTTGGTCAACCCAAACTGGGGTCAAATTGAGCAACCATTTATGAACTATGTCCCGTTGGATTATACCGATGGGATATCTATGCCTACTGGGCTGGATCGCCCAAACCCAAGATTCATTAGTACAACGGTCTTTACACAAGATGGCTTTGTCGCAAACGAAAAAGGGGTCAGTGATTTCGGCTGGAGTTTTGGTCAGTTTATCGACCACGATGTTACCTTTAATGACGACTCGCACGATCCTGAGGATTTTTTACCCATACAAGTACCTCAATGTGATGAACACTTTGACGAAGACTGTGATGGTGGCGTAATCATTCCGATGAAGCGTTCTAAGTTTATGGATGAAACAGGAACATCTATCGCAAATCCTCGTCGTCATGTAAACAGCATCACGCCATTTATTGATGGTTCGGGTGTATATGGTTCTGACGATGAACGTGCGCACTGGTTGCGTTCTTTTGTGGACGGGAAGCTAAAGGTGTCAGAAGGAAATTTTCTTCCTTACAATACAGTAACAGGTCAAATGGCTGATGCGGTAGATGAAAGTGCACCTTTTATGTTAATAGAAGGAGAGCATCCTCCACGTCATTTTATTGCTGGCGATTTGAGAGCCAACGAACAACCAACTTTGGCAGCAATGCACACCTTGTTTGTTAGAGAACACAATCGTTTGTGTGATGAATTAAAGAATGCCAATCCGCTTTGGGATGATGAAAAATTGTACCACGAATCTCGTCGTAGAGTAGGGGCACTTATTCAGTCTATCGTTTATTATGAGTGGTTGCCGGCTTTGGGTATCATCTTAGATGAGTACAATGGTTATTCTCCAGTAATGAATCCTTCTGTCTTAAATGTATTTTCTGCTGCGGCTTTCCGTTTGGGACATACATTGGTCAACGAACAATTGATTCGATTAGATGATGCAGGCGATACGCTTTCTTTTGGAACCATTCACTTAAAAGACGCTTTCTTTAATCCTTTTATCATTACAGAAGAAGGAGGACTTGAGCCAATTTTCAAAGGAATGGCGACACAAAAACAACAACGTTTTGACACCAAGGTTGTAGGAACACTTCGTAATTTCTTATTTGGTGCGCCAGGTGCTGGAGGATTGGATTTGGTTTCCTTGAATATTCAAAGAGGTAGAGAGCGTGGTCTTTGTGATTACAACACCATTCGTGAGGCATTTGAATTGCCTAAAATGAACAATTTTAGCGACATTACTTCAGAGGTAGAGGTAAGTAGTAAAATTGCTTTGGCTTATGATGGTGACATCAACAACATTGATCCTTGGATTGGAATGATGGCAGAAGATCACTTCAACGGAAGTGTAGTGGGAGAATTAATCTATACCATTTTACAAATGCAGTTTCAAAACTTAAGAGATGGTGACCGTTTCTATTTTGAAGGCGACATTATGCTTTCAGCTAAAGAAAAGGAGTTGATCAAAAACACTAGAATGGCTGACATCATCAGAAGAAATACCAACATCTCTTCTATTCAAGACGATGTCTTTTTTGCCAAATCACACAGCGATTTGGTTAGTGTAGAAATTGTTCCTTTTGACAATATTCGTTCGGTTGACATCAATGCTTATCCAAATCCAGCCATCGACAGAGTGGTCTTATCTGTTTACTCTACAGAAGCAGAAACAGCAGTATTGGATTTATTAGATGCAACAGGTAAAGTAGTCTTCTCTGAAAAAGTAATCATCCAAGGTGGACACAATACTTTTGAATATCAGCTGAAGCAAGTTGTTACAGGAAACTACATTGTCAGACTTACCAGTGATACTGGTGTCGGAAGTGTACAACTTATAAAACAGTAATATAAAAATGTCGCCATATTCATTACTTTATCAAAGCATTGAATATTGCGACATTTTTTTTTAACAAACATACAAACAGAGGGCAAACCTAACCCTATTGCGTGGTTCCTGCAAAACGGGGGGCATTGAAACCACCTTTATTTATCAATTATGACCAACCATTTTTATTTTAATACCAAATTTTGAGGATTATCATTGTATTTTATAACTACTAATTTTTTTCATCAGCTTTTTTATGTAGGGACCGTACTTATTTTTTGTCCCTAACACCTAATCACAACTTTTTATAGACGAGACCTAACCATCTCTGATTTTTTCGCCGAGAACTAATTGTGCGAATATAAGGACGCCGAATCTAGCAATAGACTCGGCGTTACTTGTTTTTAGACCGGACCGCCTTCGGCTTTATGACCGTTCGCTGTCGCTCACTTTATGACCGCTTGCTTCTTCGAAGCTATGCTTTATGACCGTTCGCTTCGCTCACTTTATGACCTCCTTCGGCTTTGCTTTTGACTGTTCGCTTCGCTCACTTTTGGACCGCTCGTTTTTATGTTTTTAAATTACTTAGGAATCAGTAAAGAATAAGTTTCCGATTTGGAGATATAGATTTTTGATTTATTATAGGCATTTTTTAAGTTAATAGTATAGCACTATTGGCGAAAAAAATAACGACGAATGCATCAAAAAGATTATCGGTGAAATTGGAAAGTTATTCTTTACTGATTCCTTAGTTCAAAACAAATCTACAGTCACTCCAAAATCAAGCGCAGCGACCAACCTAAAAGCACAGCTTCGCAGAAGCAAATAGTCCCAAATCACATCGGTCCGAAAGTGAGCGCAGTGAACGGTCATAAAGCAAAGCCGAAGGCAAGCGGTCCTAAAGCGCAGCGGTCCAAAAAGCCGCAGGCTGTCTAAACAACATTCATCTTCGGAGCAGCCGCCAATATCTCTGGAGACGCTTCCGCTGCAAATTTTTCAAAATTGTCATTGAACTTCTTCGCCAAAATTGCCGCTTGTTTCCAATACGCTCCTTCATCGTCCCAAGTATTTACTGGGTTGAGGAACTGAGAACGAACGCCAGGACATTTTCCTGGCATTTTTAAGCCAAAAACAGGATCAGTAATATAGGCAACATTGTCCAACACATCGTCTAATGCCGCTTTAATGATGGCACGTGTGTCGGGTAGTTTTATACGATAACCAGTACCATAAGGACCCGAAGTCCAACCTGTATTTATGAGCCAAACATCTACATTAGAGTCCTTGATTTTTTCGCCCAATAACTCCGCATATTTGGTTGGATGTAGTGGTAAAAAAGGCGCGCCAAAACAAGCAGAGAAAGTCGCCAAAGGTTCCGTGATGCCTTCTTCTGTTCCAGCAATCTTTGCCGTATAGCCAGAAATAAAGTGATACATTGCTTGTGCTGGAGTCAGCTTAGAAACAGGCGGTAATACCCCAAAAGCATCGCAGGTAAGGAAGAAAATGTTTTTGGGTTCTCCACCAACTTGTGAGTGAACAAAACGATCCAAATGGTGAATCGGATAGCTGACTCTAGTATTTTGAGTAACCGATGAATTGGCAAAATCAATGTCTCTGGTGCCTTCCTTAAAACGAACATTTTCCAATAAGGCACCAAATTTAATTGCCTCATATATTTGAGGTTCGTGTTCTTTAGACAAATTGATGGTTTTGGCATAACAACCCCCTTCAAAGTTAAAGACATTGCCTTTTGCCCAACCATGTTCATCGTCTCCAATCAATCTGCGTTCTGCATCGGCAGATAGTGTGGTTTTTCCTGTTCCAGACAGACCAAAGAAAATAGCGGTGTCTTCTTTGTCGCCTATGTTGGCAGAGCAGTGCATAGACAGCACATTTTTTTGCAATGGTAATAAATAATTCAGCACCGAAAAGATTCCTTTTTTGATTTCACCAGTATAAGCTGTTCCACCAATAATGATGGTTTTTTTGGTAAAATTGATAATAGAAAAGTTGTGCTGACGAGTACCGTCTCTATTTGGATTTGCAGTCATACCAGGAGCAGCCAAAATGGTCCATTCAGGATCAAAACCCTCCAATTCTTTGCGCTCGGGGCGGATGAACATATTGCGGACAAAAATGTTTTGCCAAGGATATTCATTGATGACCCTAATCTTTAGTCGGTATTGTCGGTTAGAGCAAGCATAACAATCGCGAACATAGACTTCTTTGCCTTGAAAATAGCCAAGAATTTTATCGTAAAGGGTATCAAAAGAATCGGCGGAAATGGGTTGATTGATGTCGTTCCAATCTACGGTATCGCGCGTCATATCGTCTTCTACTATAAAACGATCTTTGGGCGAGCGACCAGTAAATTCGCCTGTATCTACTGTAAGGGTTCCATTGTTGGTCAAAGAGCCCATTCCTTTGGCTAAGGTTAATTCTGTAAGCTCAGCAGTGGTTAAATTCCAATGCGCTGTTACGTTTTTTAACCCAAGATCTGAAAGATTTTGATTAGGTTGCATTCCTATTTGTTTTTTTGTTTATGAGTGATCAAAAAATCAGCTGCAAAGGTAATACTAAATAGAGACAGCATTTTTCAGAAAACCAGATACTTTGGTACAGTGCAATGCCAAATTGAAATTATTTATACCGATTTTTGCGATAATTCTTTGCGTCAAATCGACGTTAAGAATAGAATATATTATTTTCCCAAACCCCCAAACCCTATGAATCCATTTAGAACGTCATTTTCCATAGCAAAACCCAATTTTGAATTAGAGTATGGGCAACCATTGGTTTTTATGGGTTCTTGTTTTACCGAGAACATTGGTCATTGGCTGGCGGAACATAAATTTGAAGCTTGCATTAATCCTTTTGGCATTTTATTCAATCCCTTGTCCATTAACAATGCATTGGATTTCTTAGTTAATGAACAACAATTTACCGATAAAAAATTGATGAATTACAATGATTTGTGGTTGAGTCTGTACCACCACAGTCGTTTTAATAAGGAGTCAAAGCAAGCGTGTTTGTCGGAGATTAATCGAGAAATAGGAAAGGGGAATACAGCTTTAAGGAATGCGCAAGTAGTGTTTCTGACTTTGGGCACCGCCTTTTATTATCGCCATTTAGCAACCAATACCATTGTGGGCAATTGTCATAAAATTCCGCAAAAGGCGTTTGAAAAAAAGTTGATGTCTGTGGCGGAAGCCAAGCAAGCCTTGCAAAACAGTATTGATAAAATTCAGTCCATCAATCCTCAAGTGCCCATTGTGTGTACATTGAGTCCTGTGCGTCATTGGAAAGATGGTGTTACGGAAAACCAGCGAAGTAAGGCGGTTTTATATTTGGCGATTAGTGAAATAGTGGAGGCAACGAAATTGGTCCATTATTTTCCTGCTTATGAATTGATGATGGACGATTTAAGGGATTATCGTTTTTATAAAGCAGATATGTTACATCCGAGTGATATGGCAGTTGAGTATATTCAAGAGCGTTTTAGTGAAATGTACTTTACAACAGAAACCCAATCTCTTTTTAATGAAATAAGCAAGCTGAAAAAATCCATTCATCACCGTCCCCGTTTCCCAAAATCCAAGCATCATAGGGTTTTTCAAATGAGCTTATTGGCACAAATAAAGGTGCTGGAAAGTCGGTATTCGTTTTTAGATTTTACCGAAGAAAAGAAAAGTTTGGGTGAAATGATGAAGCCTCTTTTTTAATTTAAAAAAATTATTTTAATCAAAATTCTCAAACCGAAACCGCCTGCCCCAAACTATGAATTGGGGTTGAACCGCTAACTTATATCTAGCACTTAATAATAAATTTGTTTTTTAATGCTTTAGTAAAATAAACAAACCTCCTAAACCCCCAAAATCTAACTTCCTCTTCTAAAACCGACTCTTGCTTTCTCGCCAATTTCCCAAGCTTTTTCACCAGTAAATACGCTTACATCTTCAAGGGTAATGGTCTTGATTACTTTTGCCGTACGCTTAGATTTAGGCAATTCAGCCAGACGTAGATTCTGTTGTTTTACCGCCTCTTTTACGGTATTTCGAATCACACGAGCATTTCCAAAATAGCGGTCACGACCATCGTATAAAATTTTGATATACTGTTTGAGGTGTTCCAATGCCTTTTCCGTTGGTTGATACCCCTGTTTCTCAAAATGATAGTTGGCAATTTCCGTTAATTCCTCTGGAGAGAAATCTTTGAACTTAATGGTTCTATCAAAACGAGATTTTAGACCAGGATTTGATTCCACAAACTCCTCCATTGGCTTTGGATATCCAGCAACGATAACAGCAAATCTTCCCGCTTCATCTTCCATTTGCTTGAGCAAGGTTTCAATGGCTTCACTTCCAAAATCTCCTTTACCCCTTTGATTCAATGCGTATGCTTCATCAATAAAGAGGACACCACCCATGGCATCGTCAATCTTTTTGGTGGTTTTAATCGCTGTTTGACCAACAAAACCCGCCACCAAGCTCTGGCGATCTCCTTCAACCAAATGACCTCTTTCCAACACACCCAAAGCCCGATAGATTTTGGCAATGATTCGAGCGACAGTGGTTTTACCTGTCCCTGGATTTCCGACAAAAACGGTATGCAGTGAGAAGTTACCCAGAATATTTTCCCCTTGTTCTCTATAATAATTAACAAGGCTGACCATTTCAGCGACTTCTTTCTTTACTTCTTCCAACCCAACCATTTTATTGAGTTCTCCAATTGCTTCTGCAAGCAAATCGGTATCGACAGGAATATCGGGGCGAGGTTTTTCGGCTTCTGTATAGATTCTTGCAAAATCTTCGACCTGAATGGTACTCAGTTCATCATCGGTGAGCGACAATAAATCATCTGTACTCATAATGCGCAAGCCCAAGTTAATCTTTGCCTTTTCGATCAATTGGTGAACCATTCGAGCATTTCCAAAGAAACGATCTCGTTCACGATAAGCTTTTACAATTTTATCATACAAATACGCCTTAGACTGCGTAGTCAGTTTTACATTGTGTTCTTCAGCCGCATATTCAGAAATATCTGCCAATTCTTGTGGAAGGTAATCAGGGAATTCAAAATGCAGATTGAGCCTAGATTTAAGCCCAGCATTGGCACTGATAAAGGTTTTCATTTCGGCAGGATAACCCGCAAAAATAACGGCAATATCTCCTGTACCATCAGACATTTCTTTGACCAAAATCTCCAATACTTCTCGACCAAAATCTTTGGTGTCGTCGCTTGAACGGGCAAGCGAATAGGCTTCATCGACGAATAGAATACCGCCCTTGGCTTTTTTAATGGCTTCTTTTACTTTAGGAGCCGTTTGCCCAATGTATTCTCCAACCAAATCAGAGCGATCTACTTCAACCACTTGCCCTTTGGATAGCAAGCCCATTTTAAAGAAAATTTTACCCAACAATTTGGCAACCGTTGTTTTACCAGTACCAGGATTTCCTGTAAACACCGCATGCATTTGTACCTGCGAGTTGTCGTCGAATCCTTTTTCAATCCTCAATTTAATAAAACGGAGGTATTCGGTATAATCCTTTATTTGTCGCTTGATGGTGTCCAGTCCAACCAGTTTGTCCAAGTTGACCATTACTTCTTCCAATGTTTGCTCATCGTCAACCAAAGGGCGTTTTAGCAATTGGCGAGTAGCATCGGGAATAAAGGCTTCATTGAAACCTTCATCAAAAGCATCGCCCACCTCATAAGGTAAAACGGCGACCAGCCTGTCCATAAAAACGACTTCTAGAGTATATTTATTAGGGAACCAAGTTCCTTTGGTATCGGAGCCCCAACCAGTTGTAATGGTATAATATTCGTCCTCACTACTCAATTGCTTGAGTTCTACAGTTTGTCCTTTTAATTGACGGGCTTCATTATAAAAATTAAAATGAAGTTCACAATTCCAAGGTTCGGGATAAACGAGATTCTTTATTTTGTATTCAACAAAGATAAAACGAGTGTCTTTGCTGCTGAATTTTTTATAATAAGTACGTTCTTTGTTGTTGACATTTTCATCTCCACTCTCATAGAGTTTAATAGATTCTATTTTAAAGAACGGATTGTCTTCGGTGGTCACACTGCCAATGTCTTCTATATGAAACTTAGCCGACCCAATTACTTTATCCTCAATGGTTGCTTCCCATAGGTAAGTTCCTTTTTTCCAATACATGCCAGGCTTTTTATTTCCCCAACCCTCTCGGATATAAATCATGCTTTCATCCTTAGAAACCCTTCTTTCTACATCCAGCGTACACAATTCTATTCTTCTACTGCCTTTGAGCGCATAAGCCTTAAGATTGACCCTTATGTTCCAGTCTTCAACATCAAACTTTTTATTAAAAAAAGATAATTCTGCATAGACATAGGTTGCCTCTGATCTGTCAAAGACTCTACGGTATTTCTTCTTTTTACCTGCCAGCCATTCCGATGATCCGTAGATTTTTAAGTCTTTAAACTTAAATGAATCAAATACCGACTTTTTTTCTAATTCCATGATTGGTTTACTTATGTCTAATCCTTATTAGTTAGTCTTCAATTGCGATTGAGCAACTTTATTTACCAAAGTTAATCAATACTCCCGTTGTTTATTGATAATAAACGATAAAAAAGCGTAAAAGGATATACTTTTTTATGAAACAAACAGTCTTTGATTTTTGAAAATTTGTTGCAACAAAAAACGATTGATTTTAATTGTGTGCAAATAGTTTAGTCGTCTTTATCTTTCTGCTGCCAAATATCCCATGACTTTTCTGCCTGAAGGTGCAACATCTCTAATCCATTTTTGCCAACAGCTCCTTGGACTTTTCCTTTTTTTAAAAACAAGGTTTCTGTGGGATTGTACACCAAATCATATAAAATATGCGACGTACCAATCGCTTCGTAAGGAATATTGGGACATTTGTCTGACTGCGGCGACATTCCAACAGGAGTGGTGTTAATGATTAAATGATGACTTTTAATAATGGACTCTGTCAGTTTATTATAAGTAAAAACCCCTTCTTTTTCTTGACGAGAAACCAAAACGAAGTCAATGTTTAGCCTTTTTAGTACAAAACAAACAGCCAAAGCCGCTCCTCCAGTTCCCAAAACCAGTGCTTTTTTGTGGTTTGGTCTCAATAAAGGCACAAGTGATTGTTCAAAGCCATAAACATCGGTATTATAACCAATGGTTGTTCCATCGGGTGCAATACTAACAGTATTTACCGCACCAATGGCTTTGGCCTCAATAGAAAGCTGGTCTAAAAAGGGCATAATGGTCTTTTTATAGGGAATGGTTACGTTGAGTCCTTTGAGCTGAGTAAATAAAGGACAAACCTCTTCTATCGTTGCTAGAGGGTAAGCATCGTATTGAGTGTCGGTCATTCCCAAACTGTCAAACTTTTTCTTAAAGTAATCGGGAGAAAAAGTGTGTGACAATGGGAAACCGATGAGACCGTATTTTTTGGTAATGATGTTCAATATATTTGTTTAATTTTACTTTAAGATACTTTGATTTTCAAAGTATCACAAACTCTAATAACGACCCAACAAATAATAAAAATTCTGCTATCCTTGAATATTTCCAAAGGACTTCATTAACTTCGTACAATTGGTGTGATTAGACTACTTACAAGCTAAAAGTTGTATAAAAAAGTAAATTTTATCTATTTAACAACAGTTGCTTACCAAAAATGGTTTTTTTCTTTTACGTGAAATTGTTAAAGATTTTTGTAATGTAATTGAATAGCGAGTATCCATCAATGGTACTCAATTCGGTTAAAATATTTGTCTTTTATCTGAAATGTTGACGTGTTAATGCAATAGTAGAAACAAGTTAATCTAATCCCAACCAGTCATTTACCAGTTTGATCAAAATTATGTTTGATAAAATAAAGTCTTGGTTTGCACCTTCGGGAACAGAACAATACAAAATTATTTTTGGGCGATATACAGACTCTTTTAAATCAAAAGAGCAAGTAGCCCATTGGAATAACGCTTTGGAATTGGGTATTCAGAGGCAGTACTTAGAAAGCTATGAACAGTTTTTTAATTATCTGCTCGATCCAGCCGAAGACAATGTGTTGTTACAGAAATCGAAAGATTCTCTGGAGTTTACCATTTATCAAGGTTCTGCACAAATTATAGGGAAAGCGGTTGACAATAGAGTGATTGCCGAAGTAGCACTCGCTCAATTTGATCAACCAAGTTTGGCGGTTATGCGTAGGCTCTTGGAAAAAAACTATTCTCTTCGATACAGTCGGTATGTCATTCAAGACAATAAGCTGACCTTAAAGTTTGATGCCGCTTTTGAAGATGCCAGCCCCGAAAAATTATACTTTGCGTTAAAAGAAGTGGCAACTCGTGCCGATAAAGAGGACGATCTGTTGATTACCGATTTTAAGCAACTTCATCCCATTAAAAACGAGCTGAATGTTGAAGACATTACGGAGCCTAGTGTCAAATACGACTTTCTGGTAAAATGGATCAGTGAATGTTTGATTAAAAGCGAACAACTAGAGCATTTTAGAGATGAAAAAAGTGTGGCGTATTTGATGGCAAAACTCGCCTTGCGGATTGATTATTTTCTTACACCACAAGGGAAGTTGATGGAAGCCAACGAAAAAGTTCTTCAATATTTTATGATGGGCTTTTTAGGTAATATTACGACCAGCATCGATAAAATGACGGCTATTTGGGAATCGGTTTTAAAAAGAGACAAGGCTGTTTTGATCGAAGAATTGTACAATACCAAAGCTACTTTTGGTTTGGCAAGTGCGACAGCCCATGTTTCGGTTGTTGACTTGATTAATGGCGAGCGTGTCAAATTAGAAGAATATATAGATAAAAATCGCACGGAACAGGCACTCAATCACCTCGAATACATCCCATTATATGCCTTGTTTAATTATGGTATGCGCTTGCCAACAAGACAAGTTTTTAATCTTTTGGTAGAGATTTGTAATCGAACTTTTATTAAGCACATTCCCAATAGACGGTCCTTTTTTGTAGGAGAAACCAATCAGTTGAATGAGGAAGCAATTGTTGGATTGTTGAAGGAAATAGAAGAAGAGGCACAAATGGAACATCCGGGTTTTGTACTCTCTACCAAAGAATTGAATTTTGAAAGTGTGTTGCGTTTGGGTAACGGTTTGTTGGATATTGTTAGAAGTCTAAAGTATTAGGAAGCCCTCCTCGGCTATCGCTCGGGTTAAAAAGTACCAAGTTCAGAATTCAAGTTTCAATATTAAGATAATATAAAGTTTGCAAGACTACATAGAAACATATAAAAAAGTGGTTATTCAGATTGCTACTCCGCAGGGAAGTGGTACTGGATTTTACTTAAAAGATTATGACATGATTGTAACCAACGAACACGTTGTTCGGGGAAATACAGAAGTGGTCATCAATGGCACCATGTTTAGCAATCGTTTGGCTGCCGTCTTTTATACCGATACCGTATTTGATTTGGCTTTATTAGAAGCACCCAAAGGGGTAGAAATGCCCAATGTTCCTTTGGCAACAGAAGACTTGGTCACAGAAGGTGATCGCATCGTGGCTTTGGGTCATCCTTATGGATTGAGGTTTTCTGTAACACAAGGCATCATTTCTAAGGCAAAGCGTATTTTTAAAAGCATCAACTACATACAAATAGATGCGGCAATCAATCCAGGAAACAGTGGTGGACCATTGGTCAATGGAAAAGGAGAAGTTGCAGGAATCAATACCTTTGTGATAAAAGGGACTGAAGGCTTGGGTTTTGCCCTACCCGTAAGTTATTTACAATCGGTTATAGAAGAGTTTGAACGCTTAGAAACCCACGTTGCTCAACGTTGTCCTTCTTGTTCCAATATTGTTATGGAAAGCCAATTAGATGGCGACTATTGTCCCAATTGTGGTTCTGAAATGATCTTTTTACAAAAAAGTGGTTATCAGGCACATGGATTGTCCAGAGACATAGAAGAAATCATTACTGCAGCTGGAAAAGATGTTCGCTTAACCCGTAGAGGTCCCAATCGTTGGGAGTTGATTCAGGGGAGTGCGACCATTCACATTAAGTATGTAGAAACCAATGGGCATATTGTGGGTGATGCGCATTTGGCAAGAATACCACAGCGAAACATAGGTCCTTTGTATGAATATTTGTTAACAGAGAATGACAATTTGGAAGGTGCTTATTTTAGCCTAGACAATCAGGAAATTATTCTGTCTTGTATCATCAATGAAAAGTACCTCAACAAAGAAACTGCTACCTCATTGTTTACACATTTAATGGAGCGAGCAGATTATTACGACGATATTCTGATTGATCGGTTTGGTGCCATTATGGTCGATAGGGAAGAATAGTTTTTCACACCTGTCAGTTTTTCAACACCTGTCAGTTTTTCAACACCTGTCAGGTTTTTAAAACCTGACAGGTGTTGAAAAACTGACAGGTGTGAAAAACCAGGTGTGAAAAATTATTTAGGCAATTGTTCTTCAATAATAAAATTGGTCAATAAATTTGTATTCGCAGGAAAGCTCAAAATATTAAAGAAAATGGTATTTGGTTCATTGCCAGAACCTTGATAAATGACCTGGCCATCCATATTCAAATCGGTTGTATAATATCCATCTAATAGGAAATTGGCAATAAAGTCTGTATTGCCAGAATAGCTGATTACATCAAAAAAAGATTCATTTACATCGTTGTTGTTGCCCTGAAAAATAATGGTTCCGTTGTTAATGGCATTTCCTCCCCACAGAGTCATTTCTCCTGTTAGGTGTTGCGCTCTTGCATGCTCTCCAAATACAGCCATCGAGGGTGATTTGAAATCAAGGATTTTTGTATTTGCATTAAAGACCATGGGCAGTGCCGTCATGATACCCAAATGATTCCTATGCCGTATTGCTACATAATAGTCATTGTAGGGAAGGTTGGGAAATTCAATGGTTAGATTTCCATTTTTATCCATACATCGACCATCACGTCTAACCAATACCGATTGGCTTTCTATGATGACGGTAGAATCTATACTTGATCTTATTTCCAATAAAACCCAATCTACTACAGCTGCTCCATTGGTAGGCAACAATAAATCTGTATCTAAAATTTCATTTTCGGTATGTGAAAAACCAGGAAGGGTGCTGTAAGGCGATGTGTTGGGAATCAGATTTTTTATCCGAAGATTGTCTGTCATCAGTGCGGGGTCTGGACTGTTTATTAAGGCTCCTTGCAACAGTACATCAACGTTCATTTTAATGCCTACAGGATTGTTTTGTTCAATGGTTACAGCATAGTCCTCAACTTCTCCAAATTGCCCAATAGGACACGAAGAAGCTGCTTGATTATATTGCATAGAAACCCGCATAAAAGTAGTAACCGCAGGTGCATTAACGGGAATAATGAGGTTCCCAGTGATGGTTCCAAAGAATGTAAGTTGAGAATCAAAAACCACCTCGCTTTCAGTATAGACACCATCGGTATTAAAATCAATCCATATTTTCCAATATTCAGGGAAAACAAGTACTGAATAGCCTGGTTCCAACGTAGTAGAATACGACTGACCTTGAGCAAGCGTTAAAGGGATCACACTATAATTTCCATAACCACCGTTATTGCCAGAATTATTGGTGAAATCTCCTATCGAAATGGACTGTATCCATTCATCAACCGTACTTGCCGAAGGTGTACAATAGCAGTCAACCGAAAAATCCGCATTTTCGAAGGCAGAGACCTTCATATTGTCTGTAATATTCTGATCTACTGCTCCATTTGGCGAAAGTAAATTGACAATAAAGTTGTTTTCGCCTTCGGGAAGTGCAATTATATCTAGTGTAATGGTTTGTGTTTCACCCGTTAAAATAATGCCTGTCCACTGGAAAGTAGTAAATGGCTGTCCCTGCATGGCATAAGTAATGATCAGACTGTTGAGGGTAACCGAACCGTTGTTTTTAATTAAAATACTGGGTGTTATGGTTTCTATTTCACAGTATTTTCCAGAAGGATCTTCTATTTGAAGCAAACTAACATTGTTGGTCAGATTAGAAAGACAGGGTGTGGCACTTCCATCAAGAAACTGAGTATTGTTGCCCAAAGGGTCCAACCAAGTCATTAAATTAGTGGAATCGCTGCTGGTGTTTTGATCCCAAGAAATACCTAGTTTTCCATAGAAATCACTACCAACACTTTCATTATTACTACAAGCTGCATTTCCTCCTAGAAGTTGACCAATAATACGTTGGGTATTAAAATCGAACAAAGGAGAACCCGAAGAACCTCCTTCTGTTGTTCCTATGTTCCAATCGGTTACTGCCCAATAAAAATCATTTGGATCGTTGTTTCTATGTGAAAGACTGTCGTAATCAAACGATATTTTTTTAACATCTCCATCGGGGTGGTGAATACAACTACTGGCATCTGTTAAGGCAAGATTTCTATCCCAACCATTGAAATACACATCATAGGAATCAGATGGGTTTTCGGTGAGTTCTAGTAAGGCAAAGTCGGAATCTTCATCAGAAGACAACAAAGTACATCCTTGAACAGTTTGATTGGTTGTTCCATCGGGTCCATTACAATAAGGACTTTCATAGTTGAACATAAATATCCAATCACTGACATCGGCTGTCAAGCAGTGAAAAGCGGAAAGAAACAGTGGACGACAATCTTGAGCAGTATTATTAATCAATGAACCAGTACACCAACGAGTACCATTGTCCAATAGAATCATTGCAACCCCTTTCTTTTCATCTTGCCAATTGTCTGCAACTCCACAATTCACATCCACATTACAACTGCCCGAAGAGCCAAAGTCTTTATATAAAAAAGAAGGCTTGGTGTAGCCTCTTGCAATAGAGGAAATCTGAATTTCGCCCTGCCCAGCAACATTTGCTGGCTCGTAATATTCGATAATACAGCTTTTACCAACCAAAGGATTGATGGCAAAGCGACCGTTTGTTTTGTTGTTTTTTGAAGTATAAGCCCCTCGTATTTGATCTTTTGATTGATCGTATACAAAAAGCTTTGCCCCATCAGGTAAATTAAATTGATTAAAATTTAACCCAATAGAATTTGCCTTTTTGATACTAATACGCAATCGCCAAATTTTATCGCCATTGGCTAGATTGGTCCAAACACCCGAATTGTTAAGAGAAAAGGAAACAGGATAAGCATCGGCAAATCTAGGAGAGATGCTTTTATCAGTAGCAGACACAGCATCTTCAGTAAGCAACTTTTTGATGTTAGGTGCAGGTATGGCTTCGGTAGGAATAGCCGCATTTTTAAATGTAGAGTACTCCTCCAAAAATGGTAGACCACCTTCGCTTAGCTGTGCGTAAGAACAAATAAAATTGCTCATACACAAACTAATTAGGAGGAATAGTTTGAATAATCTTTTAATATTCATAAATAGAAACCCTCTGATAGTGATTTATACAAAATCAAAATAGGGGGGAAGGGAGAGATGGTTGTTAAAGATGTATGATGTTTTTTTAAAATATCATATCGAGAGAAAATTCTAGCTTTGAGACACCAAAATTAATTTAAGTAATGGTTTTTGGATAAAAAAGAACGATTTTTATTCTTTTTTATTTAAGTTGTTAAACTTATTAACCTTATTGTATACGAATATGATGAAATAAATGTTTCAGTTTTCTTGGATAAAAACCACTTTTGTCAATAAAATTCATATTCACAGACGATTATACAGTGAACTCTGGACTAAGTAAGCTTATCTCAAACCTGATTGCTCGTACTACAATTTGTATCCAACCGTTATCTTTGTATAAAATTAGATTAAGAGAGAAGAAAATGGATTATTTTACATTAAAGCGTTGGATAGAAGACGGGGAAAGCGAGCAACTAGACTTTAAAACGACTATTTCTGCCCCAGCCAAAATTGCCCGTAATTTGGTGGCTTTTGCCAATTGTCGGGGTGGGAAATTAGTGGTAGGCGTAGAAGACAAAGGATATTTGGTAGGTGTCGATATTGAACAAGAGAAATACGAACTCGAAAAAGCAGCAACTGTTTTTTGTAATCCTGCTGTTGAATGGAGCCACCAAAAAATAGAATATCAAGGAAAATTTGCGATGGTGGTAGATATTCCAGAGAGCCAGAACAAGCCGCATTACGCTGTTAATAAAAAGAAAACGGCAGAAAAACTATATGTCAGAATAGCAGATTCCTGTGTGGTTCCCCCACTTGCCATTCAAAAAATGATTGTAAATGGTGAACTGAATTTTGCTTATAGAACGGCTGCTTATCATTCGACCAAAAAGAGTTTACAAGAATATTTGGTATTGAATAGTGAAATTAATGTGGAGTCGTTTGCTCAAATGCAAAACCTTTCTGAACCCAATGCCCAAAGAATGCTGGTCGATTTTTTGTTTGAAGGCTGGTTGAGGCTGAAAAAGAACAAACCCATGGTTTTTGAGAGGGTTTAGTTATGGTTGATGGTTGATAGATGATGGTTGGGAGATGATAGTTGGGAGATGATAGTTGGGAGATGATAATTGATAGATGATAATTGATAGATGATAGTTGATAGATGATAGTTGGGAGATGAGTAATGAGAGTGTTCATTCCCCATTGTCACCTGCCACAACATTTTTTAAACTTTTTACCGCTTCCACAAAAGCAAGGATCGTTGCGACCGATGTCCAATCGCTGCATTTTAGCGGCATTTGGTGCCAAGTCTTGGTTGAAAACATCCGCCAATAGGTCATAAAGCTTGGGGTGGTTTTTACGGAGTTCCTTGGGTTTTTCAAAAAAATACTCACCCAACACTGCAAAGAACTCCATACGATTGGTACCGCCATAAGGTCGGATGTCGCTGTGGTTTTTACGAATGTGCTTAATCTTTTTATCAATAAGGTCTAGCCAAGGTAGCGTATAGATGTTGTCCAATAGTACCGCAGGCAACCCATCAATGGTTCCATCGTTTTTATCGATTAAATGAATGAATTCGTGGATGGCGGTATTGCGACCATCGTGGGGATTGGTAAAACCTTGATGAAGGGAGAGCTTCGATAAAATCATTTTTCCTTCCATATATCCACCACTGCCCACCATACCTAGAATATTTCGACTATTATTGGCGCCTTTTGTTTCAAATTTTTGATTAAAACTAGAAGGATAGAGAATGACTTCATCGAGGTAGTAATACTTCCAATCGGGAAAAGCAAAAATGGGAATGACCGCACTGGAAGCGACCAAGATTCTATCTAAGTCATCGACCGCAATTTTACTCCCTGTAACTTTAACATTGGCAATAAACTCCTGAACTTCCCCCTCAAACAATTTCTTTTCATCGTCGTTCAGCCCATTGTAAAAAGCAATATTTTCTACCAACAACCGCCGCCAATTGCTCGGAAAAGGTTCCGTGGGCATTATCCAATTACTTTTTCTGGTAGAACGAATCAAACGAATGATCATCCATACGCCCAAAACAAAGACAATAAGCACTAAAAAAAGTGAAATAAAAGGCATAAATCCTTTGTGTTTAGTAGTTTAATGATAACTTTATTTGAAATTATGTTCAAACATTTACGATCAATTGAACGAAAGTAATGTTTGTTTTTATAACTCTAGACATTTAGACGTTAGATTTAAGATGTTAGATGGTAGGTTTCATATTCTCATAGAGAATATGAACGATATCTAAGGTCTCGCATTTTGTCTTTTAAATAAAAAAACAGGATATACAATGAAATACTGGCTGAGTTTTTTGATGCTTGCTTTATGGAGCATGCCCATCATATATGGACAAGGAGATTTGACAATGGGTAAAGCAGGTTGGACACTCATTTACAACAACGACATCAGTGAAGCAAAGAAGTCTTTTGAGCGGGTCTTGACAAAAGACAGTACCGACTACGAAGCGCTAATGGGTTTGATGTTTGTTTATGAAATAGAAAACAACGATTACTTCTACAACAAACATTTAAATACCTTGATGAATCACCATGCAGACGATGCCTTATTGCGTCTGTTTACTTACCGTTTTGAGGGCGACGACGACCAATACATCAACAATCAATCTTTGAGTGAAACGGCAAGAATTTTACCCAGATTGAGAAAGTCTGATGGTTTGATGGATGAGCGTAAATTTAAAGAATCTGCTGCTTTGCGAAAAGAAGTGTTGGGAGATTTAACTTGGGAAGTATTGGGTCCTTTCGACAACGAATCGGGCATAGGTTATGTGAAGGAATTTGATCCTGAAAAAAATGTTGCCAGCGACGCCTCTTATACCAATGTAGATGATTTAACGCTTTCTTGGGTGCCGATTAAGTATCCATCTTTTTGGGGTAAAGTAGATTATGAAGATTACTTGCCTTCTAGGGCTGGCGGAAATACCTACTATGCTCGCTGTCGTTTTGAAACATCGGAGGCGCAAGATTTTCAATTGCGATTGTCAAGGAACACACCTGCTAAAGTTTGGGTCAATGGAACATTGGTTTTTGGAAATGATGAGAATGTAGCATTTAACCGAGACAATGAAATTATTGAAATTACCAATGCACCCGCTGGGAGTTATGAAGTTTTAATAAAATCAGCTCCACTACCTAAAGCATATACCTCTGTAAATTTTTTAGACTTTGACGGTACTTCTTCTTCTAGTAGTTGGAGTGGCGGCGATTCTTATGGCTTTTACGGTGGAGGCGATTACGAAGTAGGTCCAGAGTTTTCATTGAGGGTTACCGACCTTTCGGGCAAGCCTTTGGTTGTCGGTAATTTTAATAAAAACAATTTAAAAGACGATTGGGAGGCGACCTTGAAAAATGAAGCATTGCTGACGGCTCAATTTGATGGAGACGAACCTTGGATGCCTTGGTTGTATCTGCTCTCTGTTGTTTATTCTGGAGACAATGTCGCTGTTGAGCCTTTGTTGTTGGATCAATATTTGGAAAACAGCGATAAAATTTTCTGGAAATACCTAATGGCAAAACTCTATGCTGTTAATGGAAAACAAGAAAAAGCCTACCAAGTATTGAGCAATATAGATTTAGAAAAAAATCCAATATATGATTTGAGAATCGAAGACTTACAAGAAGTAGATGCCGATACCGACAAAGAATTGTATTTGGAGAAACTCAACGAAATATTAGCCGTTTATCCTACCAATGGGCGTTTGTTGATGCAGAAAGCAGAGTTCCTAGAGAACAAAATCAGCAAAGACACCATGAAAGCCTTTGTTCGCCAAATCATTGCCGACTATCCATTTTATACAAATGATTTCGAATATATGTTGGATGAAGAGGAGGACGAAGGTCCGATGAACGATGAGACCCGTAAAAAAGAACAAAAGAACCGTTTGAAGCGCATGAAAGAACGCTTTAATACTTATGATTATATTGCTTCCGCAAGGTATTATTTAGCAGAAAAAGAGTTAGAGAAAGCCTTAGAAATGTACGACCAACTGATTGCTGTTCGACCAGATGTTCCACGTTATCGTTTGAATAAAACAGATGCACTTATGGAAGAAAAAGAGTTTAAGCAAGCAAAAAAGCTGTTGGAAAAATACCACCAAGACTATCCATACAATACTGCCGTTCTTGAGAATTTAGGCTCGGTTTCAGAGGAACTCAAAGAGGAAGAACAAGCATTGGGTTATTATGAAAAAGCATTGGCGATAAGAGGCGGAAACAATCAGGGTTGGAGCGGAAATGATTTGTCTGAAAAAATAGAACGTCTTGCCAAACCAGCCAATCTGTTGAAAATGTGTGAGGAGCTAGCATTTGAGGATGTTATGAACGATAAAAAATGGACAGAACAGTATGCCGAAGAAGATGCAGTCATTTTATTATATACAAAAGACATGGTTTATGATAAAAATCGAGAGCTGACGGTAAGGCAAAAGTTTTTGGTTAAAATTCAGAACGAAGCGGGTGTTCGCCAATGGACAGAAGCCAGTTTGGGATTCTTAGGAAATTTACAAATGGTGAAACTGATAAAGCCCGATGGAGCCGAAGTCAGCCCCGAGCGCAGTTGGGGGCAAGTGGTGTTTAAAGATTTGGCGCCAGGAGACATCATTCAAGCCGTAGGGACAGCCGAGCAAAAGCCACAAGAAGTCATAGATGGTGCATGGACACACCTCAGTTATTTTGGTTGGGAGAATACCGCCATTTACAAAACTAAAATAGAATTGGTGATTCCACAAGAACAGTATTTTGATTACGAATGCCACAAGGTTCCCTGTGAAACAACTAAGAAAGAAATAGGCGATTACTATTCTTACAAATGGTCTATTTCAGATATGCCCAAGCCAAAATACGAACCAGGCGTACCAGATCAATTGGCTTTTTGGCCATACATTATGTTTAGTACGATGAAAGATTGGTCGGGTTTTGTAGAATGGTATCAGGCAAAGACCTATAAAATTCCAGAGTACTCTTATGAGTTGGATGAAATTTTAGCGGAAGCGGTAACAGACGAAATGACCGACAGAGAGAAAGTCGCCTCTTTGTACAATTACATTACCACAGACATTACCTATTCTTATGTTCCGTTTTTACAGAACAACTACGTTCCACAAAAGCCAGGACAAATTTGTTCCTCTAAAATAGGCGATTGTAAAGATGTGTCTTCCTTAATGATTACCCTTTTGCGTAAAATAGACATTGATGCCAAGTATGTACTGGTAAGAACCACCCAAATGGCACACGACAAATTGTTGCCTTCCAATACCTTTAACCACGTGATTGTTGGTTACCACATAGAAGGCGGACCAATGGAATTTATGGATTTGACCACCGATTATTATCCTTATTACACCATTCACGAATACGACTCCGATGCTTGGGCATTAGAAATAGTTGATGGCGTAACCGATATATTTCAGCTGCCGAACGACCTATTAAATCCCAACAAAAACAATTTGACCATTACCACAGATGCTTATGTCAAAGAAGACAGAACCCTAGAGGCGACTTCCTCTTTTGAAGGAAACGGCATTATTGCTGCTTGGTTTAGAGAGTATTTTAACAATACACCCAAAGCAGAACACACCACCTTATTCTCTAGCTGGTTGGCAACTTCTGTGGACAATGCAGTGGTCAGCGACTTATCGTTTGAGCAAGTAAAAGAAATAGATCCGCCATTGACAGGTACTTGGAAGTACAAAGCCAATAATTTTTCAGACAAAGTCAGCCGATTTAGGATATTGAGTATCCCCTTGATGTTTTCGTTAAATCCAAATGAGTACACGACAGAAGAAACCCGATTCAGCAGTTTGAATTTGAAAGATTTTGATATGTTGTCGGAAAACGAGCAAATCATTAATTTGAATCTTCCAGCAGGTTATAGCCCTTTGGAGTTGCCAGAAGATGTGATGATTAAAAGTGATTTTGGAACCTATGCTCTTTCGTTTACTTATAGAGAAGGTGGTATGCAGATTAAGCGCAAGCAGCATTTTAGTAAAAAAATCATTTCGGTAGAAGATTATCCTGCGTTCAAAGCCTTTTACAACCAAATGGTGGAGGCAGACGATACCAAATTTATCATCCAACAGAATTAGGAGACGGTTTAAACGGTTTGACGGTTGACGGTTGACGGTGAACGGTGAATGCTCACTACCACAAATAAGTACGTTCGTTTACATAGACATTCGCCATGACATTGTATTGTTCATTGGTAAAAATACAGCGACACTCTTGTGGATAATAAGACATAAGATTGTTGGTTGGAGGAACATACCATTCTCCGTTTGGATCCATTAAGCTGACAGCTAGATTACAGCCAAGCGTATCAAAAGCTGGAGGATCGTCCTCGTCATAAGGATCGGCTTCTGTATCACAGATCAAGTCACCAGTGGTTTCACAGTTGGAAGTAGGGATGTTACCAGCAAACTCAGTTCCGAATATTGGTTCAAAGGTATGAAACAGCCCAAAATAATGTCCCATTTCGTGTGCTATGGTTTTATAAGAAATTTCACCAAAACCATCCATATTATTATCTGGGCTGGCAATAAAAACAGCATCGGGACCACCAGGCATATAGGCAAACCCTCCGACCATACCCCCTGAGCGAGTAATTTCATCGGGAAAATACATATTTATGGTATTGGGTTGGTAGTAAACGGCTAAGGCCTCTTCTAGATAAGTTTCGTCCACAAAGGTGTTCATTTCGTGGTTGGGTATTGCTGTAAATGCACAAATCTCAAACTCCAGACCAATGGGTTCAAAAATAATGTTGAGGGTATCGATGGCAGCATTGATGTCTTCTTCACGATCATTGGGCACTTGTCCCAGCCCGCTATCGAACAACCAAGCAGTGATGGTCAATTTTCGGTCTAAAATAGGCGCTGCTGCTGTTCGGTAATTGTTGCTTGTGCCCATTTGAGCAAGTTTGTCCTTGTAGTAACTTTCAGAAATTTCAGTTCCACATTCGCTTTGACCGTACATTGTTAGTGTCGTACAACACAAAGAGAAGCAAGCGATAAGGAGACCGGCTGAAGAATATATTGATTTTTTCATAGCGCTGTGATATTTCAGACAAACAACACAAATCCCATTTATTTAGACGAATTTAGGAGAATGGGATGTCGATGTTTCAATGCATTTATTTCTGGTAAAAATAGGTAAAAATAAGGGTTTTATTAACAATACGATGCATTTCCCTCTTGATAACGGGCTATTATGTTGCTTTGCATTCAATAGCACGACATATATCATTTATATCTATGGGTCTGATGCAATATTTTTCATAACCCTATAAAATGTTCTTTTTACAATAAAAAATAAGTGTAAATTTGCCGCCCCAAATAGGGATGTTGTTGTTTTTAAGTGACATAAACAAATTATACGTTCATATATATGGTTCTTTTGTAAATAGAAAAGAAAGAGTAATAAATAGCAGTTAGAACAATGTTGATTAAAACCAGACATGTCCACACTTACTAAAATTCTTAAACCTTTTGATCGTTTCCTCCCCGAAGAAAATCGGCTGGAGTTGATATGGTTATTGGCGAAGATGGATTTTAGTAAGCGGTATTATGAAAGCATATTAGGACTGTTTTGGGCGTTGATTAATCCGTTGATGCGGGTAACAATTTATTATATTGCTTTTACTTATTTGATTGAACGTGGAGCTAACGGAATAGATAATTTTGCTCTATACCTTTTTTCTGGATTGATTGTGTTGATGTTTTTTAGTGAGGGTACAAATAAGGCATTGAAATTATTGAAAAAAAACAGCTATCTATCTGAAAATACACAATTTGAAAAAATGGATTTATTTGTAGCTGCTAATATAGGCACTACTTTAGGATTCATTTTTAATCTAATAGCATATAGCTGTTTTGCTTTAATACTTGGTGAAGTGGTTCCTCCAACCGTTATTTTCTTGCCAGTTTTGGTGTTTAACCTGTTTTTGCTAATTATGGGTTTGAGCCTAATTTTATCTACTTGTTATGTGTTTTTTAAAGATTTACAACATATCTGGTCTTTATCAACTTTGGTTATGTTTTGGACTTCTCCTATTTTTTTTAGAGGAGATGTAATTGCAGGAAAGTTTCCTTTTATTCCTTTTGTTCAGCCAATTTATGGGATAATGGAGAATGTTCGTGCAGTTCTTGTCTTTGGGAATATGCCTGATTACTTTTTCTTAGCCTATAATTATTTATATGCATTTGCTTTTTTGGGATTTGGTTTATGGTTCTTTAGAAAGTTTGAACACAAAGCTTTGGAAAAATTAGTATAATGGAGAGTAGAGAAGTAGCAATAAAACTAGATAATGTTAGTAAGACATTTAATGTTAAGGATAAGAAAGCAAATTCTATCCGTGATCAGATATTTGGTTTTATTCAACGAAAAGAAAAAAGAAAAATTCAAGCGGTTAAGCCATTAAGTATAGATATAAAAGAAGGAGAGTTTTTTGGAATAATCGGACGGAACGGTAGCGGGAAATCAACGCTAGTGAATTTGATACTAGGAATGTATTCTCCTGATGAAGGAAGTAAGATTACGATTAAAGGTAAAATGATTAGGCTGGCTTTAGGGATGGGATTTGATAATCAGTTAACAGGGAAAGAAAATATTTATATCAATGGCTCTGTTTTGGGATTGACTTTTAAGGAAATCGATGGTTTGTTCGATGAAATCATTGCCTTTGCAGAATTAGAGGATTTTGTCAATACAAAAGTAAAATTCTATTCAAAAGGAATGAAAAGCCGTCTTACTTTTGCAATTGCTATGCACGCTCAATCAGATATCTTTCTATTTGATGAGTTTTTTGGTGGTGTTGGTGATTTGATTTTTCAAGAAAAATCTGAAAAGATGTTTAAAGAATCATTACTTAAGGGGCGTACGATTGTATTAGTAAGTCATTCAATGCAAATTATTAAAGACCATTGTGATAGGGTATTGCTTTTGGATAAGGGAAATCCCATAATGATTGGCTCGCCTGATGAGGTAATCGGAAGATATAGAGAATTGGTAAAAAAATAATATACATATATATGAATATAGCAGTAATCGGAACAGGTTATGTAGGATTGGTATCGGGAACTTGTTTTGCTGAAACGGGAAACAATGTTATTTGTGTAGACATAGATGCTAACAAGGTAGCACGAATGAAAAATGGGGAAGTACCTATCTACGAACCAGGTTTGGAGATTTTATTTAACAGAAATACCAAACAAGGAAGACTACATTTTACTACTGATTTGGCGGAAGGTATAAAAAATGCTGAGGTAATATTTTTGGCTTTGCCAACGCCTCCTGGAGCAGACGGTTCTGCAGATTTAAAGTTTGTATTGGGTGTAGCTGATGACTTAAGTAAAATCATTACCGAATATAAGGTTATTGTGGATAAGAGTACGGTACCTGTTGGGACAGCAGAAAAAGTGCATGCTATTTTGGCTGAAAATTTATCGGAAGATTTGTTTGATGTGGTGTCTAATCCTGAGTTTTTAAGAGAAGGCGTAGCTGTAGATGATTTTATGAAGCCAGACCGAGTGGTTATTGGCACTACTTCTGAAAAGGCACAGAAGGTCATGAGACGTCTATATGAGCCATTTGTACGACAGGGCAATCCTATTTATTTTATGGATGAACGTTCTGCAGAAATGACTAAGTATGCGGCCAATTCTTATTTGGCAACCCGCATTACTTTTATGAACGAAATCGCCAATCTTTGTGAAAAATTAGGAGCCAATGTAGATATGGTACGAACAGGTATGGGAAGTGATACTAGAATAGGCAAACGATTCCTTTTTCCAGGTGTAGGGTACGGAGGTAGTTGTTTTCCAAAAGATGTCCAAGCACTGGCTAAAACGGCAAATCAAAATGAGTATGATTTTAAAATATTGAATTCAGTAATGAAAGTGAATTCAAAGCAAAAAGAAATATTGGCTCAAAAAATTAGTAAATATTTTGATGGTGATTTGAGGGGGAAAACCATTGGATTGTGGGGCTTGGCTTTTAAGCCCAATACCGATGATATAAGAGAAGCACCGGCCTTGACCGTGATTAATCAACTTTTAGAAATGGGGGCAAATGTGAAGGCTTTTGATCCTGAAGCAATGGAGAATGTACAACAGGTTTTAGGAGATAAGATTGAGTTTTGCAAAGATCAGTATGATGTTCTTGAAGGAGCGGATGCATTGGCAATTGTTACAGAGTGGAGTGTGTTTAGAACTCCTGATTTTAAGCGCTTAAGAGCAATGTTGAAAAACCCTGTAATATTTGATGGTAGAAACCTTTATGAAGGTGAGTTGATGCGTGAAAAAGGCTTTTATTATGAAAGTATAGGAAGGCCTATTATTGGATGAATTCATTTTTAGGTATTTAATAAAATGATTGACATGAAAAAAATTCTTATCGCTGGTGGTGCAGGGTTCTTAGGTTCACACCTATGTGATCATTTTATTAAAAAGGACTTTCAAGTAATTGCAATGGATAATTTGCTTACTGGAAGTATGGAAAACATCAATCATTTGATGCCCCTTGAAAACTTTGAGTTTTATCACCATGATATTACTAAATATGTTCCCGAGTTAATAAATTATAAAGGAATTACAATAAAAAACTTACTAAACCATACAGGCGGACTTCCAGATTATATGGAACTTTCAGATAAAAATTGGAATAAATCCAAAATTGCTACAAATATTTACATTCTTGAAATGTTTAAGCAAGTCCAACCAAAAGTACTTTTTGAACCAAATCAAAAATGGGATTATAGCAACACAGGTTATTTAATATTAGCAACAATTATTGAAAGAGCGAGCGGTAAAGAATTTGAAGAGTATCTAAAAA